>ERZ795048.40-NODE-40-length-135093-cov-112.860402_pt1 | contig 135093 bp, 113 predicted proteins | sample MGYA00375132_ERZ795048 | MGnify/ENA primary metagenome ERZ795048 (study PRJEB30177, sample SAMN05720225) | activated sludge metagenome | isolation source: Anaerobic digester | place: Hong Kong | collected 2014-12-17 ...
CTGAAACAGTGAATACCATCTTACCCTACTGTCTCGTGAATGGGGTCCACCTTATTCGTCTGTCGGATCAAGAAATGTAACTACGGGACTTTCAGTATCCGTAAGGTCGTTTACTATGCTGTTGCCGGTAATTGTTACTTCTTTGGCGAAAATTCCTCCTGTATCCAGTTCAGCATCTCCAAAAAGTTTGAAGGTGCCATCAGGAAGATAGATGACTGCTGATGCTGCTGTATCGCCACCCATCACCAATTCATCTGCCGTAGAGTAGAGAATTAGATAATAGGGATTTCCCTCAGGATTCAGTTGAGAAGTTCCGTCAATTTCAATAGGCCCATCCACCATGAGAAATGCTCTGCCGTCTACTGCCAGCGTACTTCCTCCATTGATCTTCACAGAAGTGAATAAATAGTCTCCTTCGGGCAGGACAAGCGTATCATTTCCCCGCACCGTCAGGTTCCCTTCATCATCTAAAGGATCCTTGCCTTTTTCAGTTAGAGGGATTAAATCATTATCATTTGAGGCTGTAAGGTCACTTATAACGGAAGAGAGTGTCACTGGATTGCAATTGCAGGGGGATTCCTGTGAGCCCGTAACTCCGGTTACGACAGCACTGGGATCCACGATCACACTATTCTCAGGTCCCGCATAAACATCGCCAGCGACATAGGAATTATCTTTAATATGGCAGTTTCCGTTGGATTTCAGGTTTGCTGGATGCAAGTTTCTCTTTGTACTTTGCTGATTCACTCTCCCGTGGATCTCAACAATCAGTCCCTGACACCCAAAAGCAGTATTTGCAGTGACATTTTTGCTTACAGGGTAGTCTTTCGCCATAGTGTTGAGGGGAAGCAGGATCGCTATAAAAAGCAGTAGCGGAATGAATTTGCTAATCCCAAACATAGAATGCGAACTCACCTGGAATCTTTTCTGAACTCCCAACTCTCTCAAATCAGAATACAAATGCATAAGTGTCCCCCTAGCCTTAACTCCTGAAACTAAATTTTCAAAGCGTAAAAATGCTTATGCAAAAAATATACCAATACACTGTTTAGGCTTATTGGGAGACTTGTGAAAACTCACAATATTATAGTTACAAGAATAGGTCAACATCATGATATTTTTCTTAAAAGAATTGGTGGTGTTACGATAAGTAACAATCAAAGGCAGTGCTTGTGTTTATTCATCTTTCTTTAATATTTTTTCCCTGGTCTTTGCCAGTACATCGTCCTTTGGAAACTCACGCAAGAGATCCCTTAACTCGATTTTCGCTGCTTTTTCACCATAATTTAATGTGCAAAATTCCATATACACGGCCATCCAATTTTCTTTTTTCCTTTGGTCAATTACATGCTTCGATATTCTTTTCCACACTTCAATGATTTTCCCTTTTGATTGAGGGAGGACCCAGCCGAATAGATATTCAAGATCAGGATATTTGCATGCTAGGCGCAGTGCTCTATCTACCGCATCTGGCTTTATTAAATGATTAATGTAACCCAAGCTAATTTCTAATATATCCTCCTTTGAACCGCACAACTTTGCAAGTTGATCAATCAATTCCTCAGCGTCACTATAATTTTTCTGTTTAGCAAAGAACCTCAATACATAGTCATAAATTCGCTTACATGCCTCCATCCCCAGTTGATCAATTCCATTCCAAACTGCTGTGCAGATTGCAAATAAATACTTACTTATTTCTACTGCATTGATTGGCGTTCGCCTGTGTATTTTACTTTTTGAAGAGCCAATTGGTTGAAGTGTGTGAGCTAGGTCCAATTCACCTGGCACTCCAACATTGTAAGGATTAACTTTTTCTTTACCAACATAAATTATTCCATCAGAAGTTCTATCCAACCACTTCATCTCTTCTAAATCATTTAGAGCGGCTTTGAATGTATCGCTGTCTGCATCAGGGAATAGGCTGCCAAATATGCCATGTAATATGTCGGAGGATATCTCAAATATTTTTACTTGATGAAAAATCGATAGAAGTTTTAATATGGCTGATTCATGAATCCTATCCTCATTTAATAGATCCATAAACCTAAAATTCCAGAATTCATTCAACATTTCCTGAGCTTCTTGGGTTTTAGGAATTCTCTCCCTATTAATACAAAAATCGACAAGATTCTTAACCGTTATCTTTTGCTCCAAAGCCCACTGCACGTACAAATCCCGCTCTTCACTGTCTAGCTTAATTCTGATTGAATCAAACAGGTTACTGACTAGTTGAGGGTGAAACAATTGAAGCTCATCATGCAAATCCAATATCTCGAATTTATTATCTGAAAAGTATCTTCCATATTCATCTTCCACTTTTGCTCTTTTTTCATGAGAATAGGTGACAATCTTGTTTATCCTTAATTTATTGATCCTTTTTGATTCTTTATCAGAGTTTGTTCTCCTTTTTGAATCCAGGTAATTTGTCAGTGCTTCCAACTTGCCAATTGAAGATTGGTTATAAGACGTTCCCAAGTCTTTGTCGATATCTTTTAGAATTATTACGTATTCATCGGGAATGTCCTTTAAAAACAATTTCATCAGCTCATTGTCCTGATCGGTAAGTCTCTGAATGTAGATTATTGTAGCTTCCTTGAAATGATCTTTTATGAACTGGTAAATAGCACTCCTGCATCCCATGCCACTATTTCCAATGATCTCAATATTAGGTGGTACAAAAAGAGTCCCAAAACCTTGTCTCCCTGAAATATAGCGTTTCACTTTTACTTTTTCAAACTCCTCAGCTGATAAATCCGTTAAAAAGAGATCTTCTAGAATCGGCTGGTTGTTCCCTTTAAAAATCCGGATGTCACTTTTCCTTGATAAATATTGGCTCCACACCCAGGGATTTCTGCTTAATAAAGCTATTAGTGAATCGTTATCCAGGAACAGTACTCCCTTCAGTTCCAGATCTTTCAGCACCTTTTTTAGAACTTTTATCGCTTGAGCTTCGTCGAAAGTATCACTTGAACATAGAACAATCCAATCCGGCTTATGTCGAACAATCATCGCCCTGTGAAGTTTAATCTCAAATTGGAGGGCTTCTAGAAATTCCTCTTGAGAATTACTCTTTGGAACAACCACAAAACAGAACCTTCCTTTCCTCCCCTTTAGTGACCCATCATAGAAACGAATTCCCACTTCCTTTTTTGAGGTAATTCCTTTCAGCTCTTTAGTTTCATTGAATTCCTCTAATAGCGGAAATAAAACATCTAACGATTTATTCTCCCAATTCTGAAGTTTTTTAACGCAGTCCGTTTCCTCTATCCATGGAAGACATGTCACTGGAAACTTGTTCACTTCAATTCCAGATTCCTGGTCCATTACCATATTAGTGATTGCTTCACCCCTAACCTCGTCCTTCAGTGTATATTTTTCGGCGAAACTCCTCTCCAGCATGATCACGAGGAAGTTTTCTTCAACAACCTTTTCAGAAATCTGGACATACCCCATCCATGGCATCTCTCCATCCAGCTTTATTGTTGCCCCTTTGATCATCTTTCCGCTTATATCGTCTTGCTTTCCCTTGAAAGCTCTCAGGTCTATACTTCCATTCTGCTCCCAATATTTCAAAAGCTCAATGGATGTCAGGTTCTTATCAGACGGATCGATATTGCCCTTCATCCCATTAACTTTATTATAGAGCTTATTGAAATTATTTCTAACTGTTTCATGAAGCCATTTGATGGGGTAATTATTGAATCTATTTTCATCCCATTCTTTTTTTGGTTTTTTTTGTGGTTTTGACAGGTTAGATTTTGTCCAATATTTCAAATTTTTACTTGAATACCAGATACCATTAGCCTTTTCAAATATGCCTCCAATTATCCGATCCTCAACTTTTTTATCTTTCTCTGAAAATCTAGCATTTTTTAGGATAGTAATATTCTCCGTGATCATTGCCAACATTTCGGGGAGCCAGTGTTTTCTGTATCCCATGCGCTGATTGGTTCCGGGGAAAAATCTATTCCTGATATCCTGATTGCAGGCCACCATCCAGTGGATAATGATGTATTTTCTAAATTGCTCCGGAGTATAGTTCATATTGCTTTTTTAACAAGTCTCTGATTCATGTTGATGAAATTAATACCCCATGTCATGGAATCAAAATAGAGCATTTCGATAAAAGAATCAAGGTACATTTCGTTTCCCTTTCCAGGAAAGCTCTTTCCAGGTTACAGATCTTTAAAATCAGCTCGTAAAAGTGAGGTCCCAGTTCTTCTTTTGGGACAACTGATCGGGCCTCAAATCATCAAAGTATTGCATGGTGAGTACTGCTTTAAAAGGAGATGCCATGCACTATCAACTCAGATTCGAGAAACTCCAGCAGCGAAGTAAGCTCAATTCCTTTGTAGAACAAATTTTCCTGATCCGGGCTCCTCCCTCTTCCACTCAAAAGCAACCATTCCATCACTTAGAACTAACCACTTTGAAGAGGAGGAACCATGGCCAATGTAATTTCATCCACAGGTCAGCCCCTGATCATTGATGCCGATTCCAGCACTGCCGGAGAGATAAACAGTCAGCTCCCGGCTAGGTTCAATAAAGGCATGATGTTCAGGCAAAATCAGGACGGAAGCGTTACCCAGCTTCGCAATAAGGATAGGGTTAATGATGACGATGTTGTCGTCATTACTCCATCCCATCAGGCGGGGTCCACTTCCCATTGATCAATCCATACGCAGGGGCGGAAATCCGCCCCTGTTTCATTATCTGGAGGAACTATGTCTGCTTTTAACCTTGGTAACGAAATTAACAAGCTGGTTTCAAGAGGTTTCGCTATCAAATTTTTTCAGCAAGATCTCATCTTGATTGTGGAGAATCTCGATCTGCCAAGATGCGGCGATTGGAGGTATAAAAACGCCCAGCGAAGATTGGATACGCAAATCCTGATTCCGTTTCCCCCTTACACTTCCCATCAGCGGGTCGGCTTTGGGTCTTCTCACCCTGAGTACGCCATTCACACTGGTCCTCTCTATGTGAACGGGCAGAAACTCAACCATTTGCATGAGTGCGGCTGCACGTTCGGCCAAAAAGGGTGGCACTGGCTCTGTTTCGAAGCGCTCGACTGGGACCACCGAAGAGGGGATGGACTATTGGAGCTTATGGGGCTTCTTGAGATAACCATCGCCGACAGAATTCCAACCTAAAGAGAGGTGAAATATGTCCTATTCATTTGTCATTCAAAAAGATCATTTTGAGATTCTCAAAGAGCTTGGCCAGAAAGAAGCGCCCAATGAAGTCGGCGCCTTTCTGCTTGCTCAGAAAATTGACTCACGCTTAAGCACAAGATTGGTGGCAAGAGAACTTGTCCTTTTCGAACCAGATGAACTTGAGCAGTCCAGTTTTCTTTGCGCGCCAACCCCCAAAGCCCTCTCCCGATTCTTAACCAAATTCAAAAGATCAGGCCTTCATAGGAACGAATACGTTGTAGTCTATGTCCACACGCACCCATTTGCGAAAGGTACTACCCGATTTTCGTCAATTGATCACTCCTCCATGAGTTCCGACAGGACGACTGTTTATGATCCTCATTTTGGAGACATGAAATCTGCCTGGCTGGTATTTAACTCTCATTTCAACTCGTTTGACGGTCGGCTGATTGAAAGGGGGGGGCACATTACACATAATATTGACCAGATCATCATTATCGGGAAACATCTTGAACGCCTGTATCGCAATCCTCTAAAGAAATCCAAAGAGCTCAACGACGAAAAGAAATTCAGCAGGATGTCTATAATCCCTGGGATTGATTTGGACAAGTACAGAAACTGGAACATTGGCCTTGTTGGACTTGGGGGCAACGGCGCGTCCTGTCTTGAATCCATTGTCATGATGGGCGTTGGGGATGGCGGAAATCTTGTACTTGTGGACCATGACTCCATAGAAGTTTCCAATCTTTCCAGGATTCCCTACACATCGGATGTCCACCTGGGAATGCCAAAAGTACAAGTTGCGAAAAAGTATCTTCGCGAGATCCAGCCGGGTCGAAAATGCACAGCCCTGAAAAACAGAGTATGGGACGCGGAGGCTCAGGAATATTTAAAAGGAGTTGATCTACTATTCATCAATTCCGACAATGACCTTTGCCGTTACTACGCTAGTTACTTCAGCAGCCTCTATTCGATTCCCCTGATGGATGCAGGCGCTGGTGTCATTTCTCATCAGGGGGAACTTTCCTCCATTGGCGGACAGGTACGCGTTCAAATTCCAGGCGTCACCCCTTGCCTGATGTGCAACATGGGGCTTGACCTCTCTCGAGTGGAAGCAGCTCTTCCGTGGAAAAAGGATGAACTGTCTGTTGAAGTTAGAAGAGAGCTTGCCAATGAAGGCTATTTTTCAGAAGAACTCCAAGGTCCCTCACCATCGGTTTTCTATCTCAACCAGATGTGCGCTTCTCTCACTTCCGTGATGACTAGTCAACTACTCCAAAACGGCATTGTCCATCCTGGCGTCACGTTTGAGCTTCGGCCACCTTACATGATGACGGCGATCAATGTGGAATCTGAAGAAGGGTGTCCGATCTGCCATGACAGCACTCTTGCTTATGAAAACCCGAAGTTATTAACTCTTGAAAAGCTTTTCAACAGGGAGACGTTGAGCCATCCATTTCCCGTTGGGCCCAATGCCGAAAAGGAGCTGAAACAATGACTGACGATACTTATGACGAGAATCTGTTGACCGATGAGAACTTTGACGACGATTTAGCAGAATTGCTAAGAAGAGGAATCAAGCCGATTGGCCCTGGGGGCATTCCTCCCTGGCTTCGGGAGGACTATGATCCGGAAACTGATCAGTTACGGGAACCAGATCCTAACATCCCCAGGCCTGGATGTGGAGCTCCAGGAAATTCGCAGGAATAGAGCCCATCTTCCAGATAAACCATATCCCTATGAGGAGGAACCATGTATACGAGAATCGCTAAAGTCTTTACGCATTCAATCATCATCATGGCGGCGCTGAACTTATTGGACATTGTGAACAGATACAACCATTTTCCCCTGCTATCCAAATTGCTGGGGGCCGTGGATCATTTTCAATTCTTCACCTTATCCATTGTTCTTGCCTGCGTCATGAACGGACAGAAAGTCCTGATGCTTCTGAGTGTGTGCATGATTTTATTGATGACCTTCAGCACACCCAGATTCAACATCCTGCAGGTTGTTTTTCCCACAGCTGCAGGGATCGTGATCGGCAACGTCATCCACTCCCTTATGAAGGAGAACAGAAGACATGCCGACAAACTGGGATCTGAGGAGGATTGAGCAATGACCTCCAATGATCCCAGGGATGATGAGAGTGTAAATCCATACCTGGATCTTGAAGAGGATCGTCAAGACCAACGCTCTCTAGTGGAAACTGTTGAAGAGGAGAGGGTAGTAGTGGTTGACCAGAGCGGGATAGAACAGATATTGGGCGTCCAATATCAGTACATCGTGATTGATCCAATGACCGGGCAGCGCCGTTTGGTGAAAACAAAGAGATTACTCAGAAGCGGGGATGGACGTCTCATTCATCAGCCGGATAGTGAGGTTTTGTATGACTGCGCCCGCTGCTCAAGACGCACCCTCACCGCATCCTCGGTGCGATTCTGCTCTGAGTGTCAGTCTGTTGTCTGCCTGGACTGCGCGAAATCCATTCAGGATCCAGACGAGACGTTACATCTTTGCGGGACGTGCTTTCAAAAAACAAGAGGGAAAAGAATCCTATCCAAATTGAGGAGGTTCATCGAATGGGTAACCACTATCGAGAGGTGAATCCGTGTGCACCCGCGATATCTCCCAAAGAGAGGGAAGAGTTTCTTGACTTCCTTGAACGGTTCAGACTTGCCGAGCATGATCCTGGCCTGGCTGTGTTGCTGCAATCCATTGATTTTGAATCGCCTTCCCACCTTGATCTTCAGACCTGGGAATTGTTCAAAGGAAAAGTCAGCAACTTTCAAGCCTATCATCATCAATTCCCTTTCATCTCTGTTCCGAACGGTCATTTCAACCACGGCTGCGTATCGGTAGCCTATCTTCATTCCACCAAACATCCCATCAAAAGGAATCTGGATCTTTTCACGGGACATATCGTGATTTCAGGCGCGACTAATTCCGGGAAGACTTCTTTTTCGCAAAACCTCCTCCAGCAGCTCATTCCGATTGACGCGCTCCACATGATGGTGTTTGATCCCAAAGATGATTACAGATTCTTGGCTTATCACGATCCGGACTGTCTGATTATCACGCCTGAATCTCTTTTCAACCTGATGCAAAAACCATCCTACTTAAGCTTGAATGACCACATCTTTCTTTTCATCAACTGCTTTCGAAAAACCTTTTATGGCGCTGAACTTGTTACCCAGGTGCTCCACGAAGCCCTGAATAAAGCATACAGCCAAAAAACCCACCCCACGATTCACGATCTAATAGAGATCGTTGATTCTTTATACACAAAGAGTGATACCTACGCTAGGCGGGACGCGATTCGTGGCACAGTACTGAGGCTGAAACGGTTTTCCGCTGATTTTCCCGGTCCCTCGCGATCGCCTGGCGGTATTTCCATGGATGAGCTCTGGAATCACTCCATCTGCATCCCCGTGAAAAACATCAGCAGCGAAACGCACAAATTTATCTTTACCTATCTTGTCCAGAGTCTGTTCTTGAGGAACCGGCATAGAAACATCAGAGACGGCCTGACCCATGTCGTTTACACGGATGAGGGGCATGAGACCTGGTCCATGGACCAAGCAAATATTGACAGAGTGCCCCTGCTGAGCTCGTTTCAGAGCCAGTTCAGGGAATTTTCCATTGGCTTTTTCATCACAACCACCTGCTTTTCCAAATTGCATGATCTGGTTAGGAGCAACACCAACTGCTTCATCTGCTTAACCCAAACCAACCACAAAGATGTTGCCGCTATCTCCCAGACATTTAATCTCTCTAAAGAACAATTGGAATTTTTGAATGTAAAGATGACCAAAGGTCAGGCGATAGTCAAATTTTCAGAGACCTGGCGTGATCCCATTCTGGCCACTTTCCCTCCACTGTTAATTCCGAAAGACCTGCCTACTTCTGAGTGGAGTGCTGCCGTTGAGAGAATTAACAAGTACGCTCCCTTGGCGCTCCCTCCAGCGATCCTGGTAGAACCTGAGCAAGAAAAACCTATAGTTGAAGAACAGGAACCCAAACACGAAAAACCTGCAAGAAACCAGTTAAATACAAATGAAAAACAATTGCTCAAAGCTTCCGCGAAACGAATACAGACTTCCATGGACGCCTATCAGACCGCTGACCTGCATCCAGATCAGGGAAATCGTTGTAAGAAAAAGCTCATCGCCCTGGGCTTTCTGGTAGAGAAAAAGATCCTCATCAAGCCGGGGAGAGGAGGTCTGGCCAAAGTCCTTCTTCCGACACAAAAAGCGCTGGAGTGTTTCAATTTGAAGCAAGAGAAATCGAGTCGCGGGGGGGACGGTCCTCAACATCGTTATTTGTCGGAAACGATCAGCAGTCTGATTCCAAAGGCAGAAATCGAATTCTCAATCAATGAAAAAAGCGTGGATGTCTTCTTTATTTACCTGGAAAAGGAGCATAAAGAATTTGTCTCAGCTCTTAAGGACTCTATTTTTTTCTATATAGAAGACAAAGGGGCTAAGCACTCAAATTTTTTCCATATAGAAGAGAAAGCTTCCCGGGGCCTCACCAATTCTCCCTTTCAGGAAGGTGAATTGATCGCCTTGGAAGTTGAGTGCAGCGATATTCGTAAAACAGCACTTTCAAATATCAAGAAAAACCACGCAGTCGGTATTTCATGGACAGTATTCGGTGTACTGCCGAAGGAAGTAGATCGCCTAAAAACTCTCCTAAAGAATGAAACAACACCAGGAATCTGTGCTGTGGATGTCTTGAAGTTCCTGGAAGGTCTTAGAGCGGCTTACGGGAAAAACAATGAATAACTTCTCAATTATTTTCCATATAGCTATTTTCAATGTGATCCATCTATTTATTTTCTATATGGAAACGATCTGGCGCGGTCTCAATTACAAGCGCTTTTGCAGCCTTCTAAACCATGGAGATCAACGAAGCGCTGATTGAAAAGACGCGCAAAGTCTGGGAGCCAATATACGGTCATCCCTTATCAAGGGAGGACTGCGTTGAGATCATCAGAAACGCAAAGACGTACCTCTTAACTTTAATAGAAATGACAAATATCCTAATAAAAGAACACGAACAATCCCAAGAAAAAACTGACCGGGATGAGGTATTACATCAGGGCGTTGCGGCTGGCTGGGTGGTGGGTGGGGATTCACCTGACAAGTTGACTGACGAGTGAAAGAATGGTATTCTTATACCCACGGTATTTACGGAGGTAGAAGAATGGTCCAGGAAGAGACAAAACAAATCCACATAAAAATGTCTGCTGAACTGCATAGGAAGCTAAGGCTTAAGGCAGCTTATGATGATGTATCCATCCAGGAGTGCGTTTTAAGAATTCTTGAAAAGGAGTTGGATAAGAAAGAAATAGGAATCGTTGAGAAAGGAGGGAAGAAATGAGAAAGGCCGTTATTTACGCAAGAGTCTCATCAAAGGAACAGGCGAAGCATGGCTACTCTATTCCCGCTCAAGTGGATCTTCTTACCCAATACGCCAAAGAGAATAAACTTTCAATCGTGGACATCTTTAAAGATGAAGAGACCGCAAAGCAAGCCGGACGGACAAATTTCAACAGGATGATTAAATTTCTAAAAAAGACAAAAACGGTCAAGATCATCCTGGTCGAAAAAACCGACCGTCTCTACAGAAATTTTAAAGATTATGTCACCATCGACGACTTGGATTTGGAGATGCATTTAGTAAAAGAACATGAAGTCATCTCTCAAAATTCAAAATCTCACCAGAAGTTTATTCACGGGATCAAAGTGTTAATGGCGAAGAATTACATCGACAACCTTTCCGAAGAGGTAAAAAAGGGCCAGTTGAAAAAAGCTGAAACTGGAATCCTGCCCACCTTCGCACCTCCTGGGTACCTCAACAAAAACAAACGAATCGAACTGAATCCACCTTATGATTTGTACATCCGTCAATTGTTCGAGTGGTTCTCTACTGGTAATCATTCCATCAAATCCTTAACAACACTAGCAAAAGATCAGGGTTTAACTCATCCACAAACAAAACGTCCTTTTACAAAATCCAGTGTCCATAGGATTCTCTCCACTACGTTTTACTATGGTCTTTTTGATTGGGGAGGAAAAACATTTAAGGGAACACATGAACCAATCATTAGCAAAGATCTGTACGATGAAGTACAGAGGATTCTCAAGAAGAAAAACCATGGCTCCGAAACAAAACGAGACTTTCCATTTGCAGGTCTTTTGACATGCAAAAAGTGCGGGTGCGCGATCAGCGCTGAAGTGAAAAAAGGAAAGTACGTCTACTACCATTGCTCCTATTTCAAAGGACGCTGCGGAAATGATTACATAAGACAAGCAAAACTGGATAAATTACTTGGTGATGTTATTCATGCAATTAATATTCCTGATGAGGTCGCAGATTGGATGTCTTCGCTTATAAAAGATGAGATGAAGCAATTCAGGAAGAGACACCATTCCCTGCATAATGCAACTGAGAAAAGAATTGAAATCATAAAGCAAAGAATTGATAGGGCGTATCTAGACAAACAAGATGGGAATATTACTGCTGAATATTGGGATGAAGTGAGCAAGAAATGGCAAGCAGAATTGGCCAGCTTAAAATTAAGCCAAACGCAATCATTAGGATCGAATCAGAATTTTGAAATTGCAAGGAATACTTTAGAACTTTCTAAAACCGCATATTTTCAGTATGTTAACGCAGACTGGCCAGAAAAGAAGAAATTGCTGAATTCAGTACTTTCGAACTGCTCCTACTATCAAGAAAACCTCGACCCTGTATACAAAAAACCGTTCGATGCACTTGTAAAAGGGAATAAAACTGGAGACTGGCGGAGAGGGTGGGATTCGAACCCACGGCACCCAGAGGGTGCAGCAATTTTCGAGACTGCCCCGTTCGTCCACTCCGGCACCTCTCCGAAAAACAACTTATAAAAGAACAACGAATCTCAGCCCGCGTGGGTGAGAATACCACGGTGGGATTCGACTCGAGTATACATTCAATCCATACCCGGGAGAGCGCATCGAGGAGGACGCGAGGGGGAAGATGCTACCCACGGCTTCCCAACCCCTCGGGACACGATTCGGTTCACTTCAGGGACACGTAACAAGTACATGTCCCACGTTCACCGTTCGTCCACTCCGGCACCTCTCCGAAAAACAACTTATAAAAGAACAACGAATCTCAGCCCGCGTGGGTGAGAATACCACGGTGGGATTCGACTCGAGTATACATTCAATCCATACCCGGGAGAGCGCATCGAGGAGGACGCGAGGGGGAAGATGCTACCCACGGCTTCCCAACCCCTCGGGACACGATTCGGTTCACTTCAGGGACACGTAACAAGTACATGTCCCACGTTCACCGTTCGTCCACTCCGGCACCTCTCCGTAATTGCATTATTCAAGAACAATATGTTCCCTGTCAGACAGGGGCATCAGTGTACCAGATTCTCCCGTGGGAACAAAGACAGGAGATCGATTGTGACGTCAGGGAAGCGTATCGAAGGCCAGCGGTTCTCCGTGCAGGAACGTATCAAAAAGATTCGAGGCGAGGGGATCCATAATGTGCTCGCTCTGGCCTCCCGGGAGCGAGACCCACGATTTCACGGTCCCGGATTTAAACTCCACGGTGAAGCGCATCGAGGCAATGAAGAGGGTGCCGTGCCCCCGGGCCGGGTTGTACCCGCCGAGGTTGACCGTGTTTAAGTCCCCCGGATAGGGAAACCGCCCCAGGGAAAAGGGGAAGAAGTTCAGCCGGATCGCCGCAGGATAGGCCAGCCAGTACGTGTGTTCCTCCCCCCAGGGTTTGCTCCCGGTACTCGACATCCTGGAAACTACGTCTTCGAAGGATTCGGTCGTCTCAGTCCGCACATCGTCCCATAACGGGGATTCGGGATGGGTGATCGCCTCGTCGACGGCGGGATAGGTGAAGGGCAGGATTTCCAGGTAGTGGGAGTAAAGCTCCCCCAGCTCATCCTCGACCAGGGCCCGGGTCAGATCTTCGTAGAGGTGGATCCAGAGCGCCGCCTCCGCCGATTCCGGGACCATCTTCCGATCCCACGCCTCCAGAGGATCGCGCAGTTCCCGGGGAAGACGGGGAAACAGCTCAGGCAGGAGAATCTCGGCCTGCCGGCTTTTCACGCTCATCTGGAGGGCCTGGATCTCCTCGATTCCCCAGTTCCGAGTACGGCTCAGCTCGGCGTCAAGGTAGTCCTTTCGATAGGGGGCGCACCATGCATGGGAGAGCCGGTCGTCGGTACGCTCGTTGGCGGAGACCAGGAATCCCTCCGGCGGATCGATCGCATGGGGAAGGTCGTCGTAGTCCAGGAATCCGCCGGGATCCTTCCCGGCCGTGGGGACGATGCCCGAGTACCCATCCCGGACCGGAATGTTTCCCACGGCGTGCCATCCGATGGTTCCCTCCTTATCGGCGGTCACCAGGTTGAAGGCCACGGACCCCATGTCCCGGCCCGACTCCAGGACTCCCGGTACCGTCTTCGCCCTGAGGAGCCGGCGGAAGGCCGTCAGAGTCGATCCCTGGACCGGGGCCGAACGGAGGATCACGATCGGTTTTCCCGGCTCCGCTTCGGTGATGACGGGCCCGATGGGCGTTCGATGGATCACGGCTTCCTTCCGGGCGCCCCCGCGGACCCCGATTTCCAGGATCTCCTTCGTGACCGGAAGATTCTTGCCCTGGTGGGTCCAGCCGTTCCCTTCGGGAAGAGCCACGGTAAGGTCGACGGTATCCGCCATCACGTTGGTGAATCCCCAGGCCGTCTTCGCCGTGTGTCCGATCCCGATGACGGGGACCCCGGGGAGGGTGAGGCCGGCCCCCTCAAGGTCCCCCATCCGGAACCGTACCGCGTACCACAGGGGGGGAAAGGACTTGGCCAGGTGCGGATCGCTGGCCAGGATCACGCTCCCGCTTCGGGTCCGCGAAGGGGCCAGGGCCCAGGCATTGGAGGCCGTGAGGGAGAGGTAGTCACGAAGGGTGGAAAACCCTTCCAAAACGGGCGGAAAGGGGCCCAGCTCCTTCAGGCTTTGAAGCTCCTCCAGGGGAAGAGGGGGTGCGCCGGGGTAGGCGGGAAAGAGGAGGGCCAGCCGCTCCGGGGGAACGCGGGAGGATGCCTTGAGGAGAAAGATCTCCTGGTGAAAGTTTCGGGCCAGGTCCCAGGCCATGAGGCCCAGGGGGTAGAGGGAACAGGCCGGTTCCCAGGGTTCGAGCGCAATGCCTCCCAGGGAAGCCAGGAGGGGCGGTTTCCGGGATTGGGTGGTGCGGTTGACTCCTTCGGCGTAGGCCTCCAGGTAGGCAAGGTCGTCGCCGCTCATCGTCTTCAAAGCCTCCCGGGACTGCCCCGGGATATCCATCAGGCGCATCACGCGGTCCAGCTCCACGAAGTCATCGCCCAGAAGCTCCGAGATCCGCCCCTCGGCAAACCTTCGCACCATTTCCATCTGGAGACGGCGGTGGACGGCGTGGACCTCGCCGAGCTTCCCGGCAAGATCAGCCTCCGTTTGCGCGGTGAGGGTCGGGATTCCGTTTTTGTCAAAGGGTACCGGCTCCCGCGGCAGATCAGGAATGCGGCTTCGGATCCAGAGAAGACTGCCGATCACAGCCACGGAGACCAGCAGGAGTGCCAGGAAGCACCCGGCTTTCCATCTTCGGACCGGACTCCGGTGCAGGGGTTTCATGTCAGGATGATCGCACAGACAGCACGAGAGAGGAAAGTTTTATCGCGACGAAGAAGAGGATCGACAGGGTATATCCCGCGACCGGGTAGAGAAGGATGCCGGCGAGAAGGGCTCCCGCCATGGCGCCTCCGTGATCGAAGCCCTCCGCGAGTGACGCGGCGCGAAGGTCGTCTCCGTAATGCCGCCCCGCCAGGGGAAAGGGAATGCCCGTTCCGATCCCGAGCAGAACCATGGCCCCCAGAAAGAGAAGGGGCGACTGGATCGGGAGGAGCAGCAGGAGCAGGGATAGGGCCATCAGGATGTCCCCACGGAGGAGGGTCATCCTCCGGGAGAGGAGACCGCCGAGACAGAGCCCGGCCATGAAGATGGCGGTCAGGAGGCCGATCCATCCGTAGAGAAACCCGGCCCGTGACTGGAAGGCGTAGAGAAGCAGAAGCGCCCCTCCCATGCCCCCGGCACCACTGGTCGTCACGGAGTAGAGGGGCGGATGGTTTCTCAGAAGGACCATGACGATTCCGAAAAGCAGAAGGAGCCCGACCGCGAGTAGCGCGGCGGGCAGCCGGGCCAGGGCCTGCCAGGGCGAAGGTTTTCCCGCGAGCTTCTGGGACTGTCCGAGCGTCCACAGGACCGCCGTCGGGCGGTTCTCGGTGTTCATCGCGGACCGGCAGGACTCCATCCTCTTCTCCAGCTCAATGACCCGGTCCCTTGGGTAGAGAAGCGGAAAGATCTCGGGACTGAAGGTCTGCCGTCCCAGCTTCCCGGTCCGGGAACGCTCCATCAGGACGTGCGGATTCAGCGTGAGCGTGGAGCCCTCCCCTCCCATGAGGATAAAGGTCTCTTCCCCGGGGAGAAGGTGCACGTCCGGAAAGACTTCTTTCGCGGCGAGAACGACGGCGTGCAGGGCTTCCGCCGACTCCTCCCCGATGTAGTTCACCCCGGAGGAGATCCTCACGGCGGCCACGCCGTCCGGGGCCAGAATCCTCCGATACTGCTGAAAACACTCGCGCGTGAAGGCCCGGTTCAGAAAGACGGACGAGGGGTCGGGCATGAGGGAAAGGATGAGATCGTAGGGGCCGGAGGCTTCCCGGACAAAGGCAATGGGGTCCCGGGCGACGGTACGGATCAACGGATCCAGGGGAACAGGGCAGTATTCCTGGAGAAAGGGAGCAAGTTCGGGATCGGTGTTCACATGGTCGATTTCCTTCACAGCCGGGGCTACGAGGGCCTGAGCGTCCACTCCGGGCATTCCCCCCAGGAGGAGAATCTTTCCCGGGTGAGGGGATTGGGCAAGGAGGGGACGGATCCGGAGATCGGCTCCATAGGGATCGGGACAGGTTCCCGCAACCTGTCCATTCAGGTAGAGGAAAATCTCGTCTTCCATCCCGGTCAGGGCCAGGTGCTGGTAGGGGGTCTGCCGCATAGCCCTGAGTGCAAGGGGAATGTCCATCGAACGCCAGCGAAGCGTTTCCAGCTCTCCATCGATCCTCGTGGAAAAGGGTGAAAGACAGAAAAGAAGGGACAGCACGGAGAGTACCATCCCCGGGGGACGGAAAACCAGAAACCCGCTGAGGGCCAGGATCCACCCGATCTGTCCCACAGGTGAAGTAAAGGGAATCAGGAGAAAAGTAATGACAACCCCGCCTCCCATCGATCCGATCGATTCCACGATGAAGGCGCGCCGCACGTCCCACCCCGACCAGCTCATGGCCAGGGGAAAGAGCAGGCCGACCAGCAATCCGGGAAACGCCGTGATCACCAGGGCGTGGATCCCGCAGGCCCAGAGGTCGGGCAGACCACCGGATGGGACTGTCCAGATCTCCCGGGCCAGGCGGGCCGGAACGATCCAGAAGGCCCAGAGGATCAGCCCGGCGGCGAAGAGGGTCGGGTACCACCGGGAGAGGAACCGTACCGATCGGGCCAGAAAGGCCCCCAGGGCCACGCCGGCAAGCCAGGCTGTCAGGAGAAGGCTGACGGCCAGTTCGTTTCCCGAGGCCGTGACCAGGCCCTCCCTCAGAAGAAGGGTCTGGAAGGCCGTGGCCGCGAAGCCGAGCGCGAAGAGCGCGGAAGCCGGTTGAAACTTCTTTCCCATGGCCTTCTCAGAATAGCAGAGGCGGCCCGTCCTTGAAAGCGGGCCGGGGCTTCCTTCGTACCCCGGCCCGCCCTGCACCTCAAGGAGGGTCTATCGATTTCTATTCGGTCCGATCAGTGAGATCCGCCATTGTAGGCGCTGATATCCAGAAAGCCGTGACCCGAGAGATTGAACACGATTACCTTCTCCTCCTCCCTATACTCCCTTGCCGTGTCGATCGCTGCCGCGATCGCGTGGGCCGATTCCGGTGCCGGCAGGATCCCTTCCGTTCTGAAAAAGAGCCGGGCCGCCTCAAAGACCCGGTCCTGCGGGTAGGCCCTGGCTTCGATCAACCCGGTATTCAGAAGGTGGCTGACCAGGGGAGCCGCCCCGTGGTACCGCAGTCCCCCGGCATGGATGGGCGGCGGGATAAAGTCCTTCCCGAGGGAATGCATGTGCATCAGGGGTGTCATCCCCGCTGTATCGCCATGGTCGTACTGCAATGTCCCCTTCGTGAGCGTGGGACAGGCCTCCGGTTCGACGGCAATCACCCTCACCTCTTTTCCGGAACGGAGGCGTTCGCCGACAAAGGGGAAGCTGATCCCTCCGAAGTTGGATCCCCCTCCCACACAGCCGATGACCACGTCGGCGTCCACACCCGCTTCCCGGAGCTGGTCCTTTGCCTCAAGCCCGATGACGGTCTGGTGCATGAGGACGGCATCCAGGACCGATCCCAGGGAGTACTTCGTACCCTCTCCGGTGACCGCGGCCTCGATCGCCTCGGAGATGGCGATCCCAAGGCTCCCCGGATGGTCTGGATCAACTTCGTGAAAGACGCGCCCCGCCCGGGTCAGCGGGCTCGGGCTTTCCACGATGGAAGCCCCGAACATCTCGCAGAGAATCCTGCGCCCCGGCTTCTGGCGGTAGCTTACCCGGACCATGAAGACCTTCACATCCACGCCGAAGATGGCGCCGGCGTGGGCCAGTGCGCACCCCCACTGCCCCGCCCCGGTTTCCGTCGTCAGGCACCGGACTCCCTCCTGCGCGGCGAGGTAGGCCTGCATCAGCGCCGTATTGCTCTTGTGGCTTCCCGTGGGCCCGGCGCCTTCGTACTTGTAAAAGATGTGGCTCTTCGTGTTCAGGGCCCGTCGCAGCTCCCTCGCGTAGATGAGCGGTGTCGGACGGAAGGCCGACATGGCTTCCAGTACGGGACCGGGGATGGGAACTTCCCGTTCCTCCGTCATTTCATGCTCGATAAAGGCCCGGGGAAAGAGAGGAGCCATGTCCTCCGGGGATATCGGTTCCTTCGTTCCCGGGTGGAGCGGGGGAAGGGGGCGGTTGGGAAGATCGGCCTTGAGATTGTAAAAGTGGCTCGGGAGAAAGGATGCGTCCCGTGTGTCAAATCGTTTCATCATTAGCCTCCTGGCGGCAGGTTGGGTCAGGCCTCAGGGCCTGATCGAAAAAATAGAAATAAAGAGGGAAAAAAAGAAAGTTATGGGCGGGGGACCGCCCACCACCAGGAGGAGGTGGCCCGGGTGCAGCAAAGGGCACAGACAGCGGGTGAAGCGTTCAGCATGGAGGGAGAATAGTACGGGATCCGGAGAAAGTCAAGAAGGCGAATTCACGTTTACAAAACCACGGCCGCGTATGCCAGTCCGACGATCAGGGTAAGCAGTGTCACGGGGATGCCGACACGGGCATAGTCCCAGAAGCCGACATGAATCCTGTCTCTGGCCCGCTCCGCCACGATCAGGTTGGCGATTGACCCGATAAGCGTCAGGTTTCCCGCCAGGGTGGAGACCATCGCCATGGTTAAGGCCGCCTGTTGAGGATCGGAGAGGTGGGGAAGAAAACGGGAGAGGAACAATACAGCCGGGACGTTGGATACGAGGTTCGATAAGAGTGCGGTGATCAAAGATAGTTGAAGCCCATGACCGGTGCCGGAGTGAAAGAAGAACTCCACGATGGTCTGGGTTATTCCGGCCCGGTCCGCCGCGGCGAGGAGAACAAAGAGTCCCACGAAGAGGACCAGGAGGTCCCAGTCGATGAGGGCAAAGATCCGCTTTCGAGAAACCCGCCTTGTCAGCAGGAGAAATGCGGCACCGGACGCGGAAGCTACAGCCATGGACACGCCGGCCCAGAATGCCGCGAAAATCAGCACAAGGACCACTGCGGTCCTGACCAGAACGTAGGTCCGGATCGGTGGAAGTACGATTTCTTTCTCCTCCCCCGGCATCTCCATCCCGCCGAATCCTTTCTTTCTGTAGAAAAAGAGAAGGGAAAAGCCGAGAATCAACAATCCGGCCAGGGAAACGGGGAAGAGGCTAAGGACAAATCGCGCATAGGGGATATGCATTGTGGAGGCAAGAAAGATGTTCTGGGGATTCCCGACGGGCGTCATCACACTGCCGATGTTGCTCGCCATGGCCGTGGCCAGCAGGAAGGGAAGAGGGTGAAGCCCTCGCTTTCGCGTGACATCCAGCACGATGGGGGTGAGGGCCAGGCAAACGATATCGTTGATAAAGAGAGCCGACATCAGCCCGGAACCGAAGATCACGACCCACAGCAGTCCCGCGGGTGAGCGGACCATGGATTCGACCCCTGGCTGAATTCGTCCAAGAATTCCGGAATTGATGAGAAAGGAGATGACGATCATCATGGAGAAGAGAAGAGTAAGCGTCTCCACGTCCTGGGCCTGCAGGGACAGGGCCGGCGTCAGGATTCCCGTGGCCACGACGATCACAGCCCCCACAAAGACAGCTCCTGTTCGGTCGAGCCGGATCCACGGTACGAGGCCCAGGGCCAGAATCAGGTAGACCGAGGGAAAGACAACCCAGGCCACCGCGGACTGCCAGGCGGCAAGGTCACCCATACATCAGGCGCGTTCCGCCTTGGAGGCCTGCCACAGGGCCTCCAGCTCTTCAAGGCTGAGCTCGTCGAGGTTCTGTCCTTTTTTTCTCGCCGAGTCGTGCATCCACCGCATGCGGTGGATAAATTTCGCGTTGGTCCTCTGGAGGGCGTCTTCCGGCTCGACGTCCAGGTGGCGTGCCAGCTGGGCCAGGGCGAAGAGGATGTCCCCGGTTTCCTCCCGGACGGCCTTCTCGTTTTTTTCGCTTCGTGCCCGGCGCAGTTCCTCGAACTCCTCTTCCACCTTGGCGATCACCTCTTCCGGATCGTTCCAGTCGAACCCGAGCTGAGAGGCCCGGTCCCCCAGCCGATAGGCCTTGAGAAGGGCGGGCAGGGAGGACGGGATATTTTCCCAGAGTCCCCCTTCCTTCTGCCGGTTCTTTCGCCGCTCCCACTTTTCAAGGACCTCCTCGGGCGTATTCACCGATTCGTCCCCGAACACATGAGGGTGCCGGGTGACCATCTTCTCCGAGATTCCGTCAATGACATCGTCAATCGTGAACCATCCCTCTTCCTCGGCGATCCGGGACTGGAAGACGATCTGGAGAAGAAGATCGCCGAGCTCTTCCTTGAGCTGCTCCGGATCTCCCCCCTCCCCCGCCTCCACGACCTCGTAGGCTTCTTCGATCACGAAGGTCTTCAGGGTTTCCAGGGTCTGGGCGCGATCCCAGGGACATCCGCCGGGAGCCCGGAGGCGTTTCATGATCTCGAGAAGGTCATTCCAGCTATGGCGCATGGGCGTATTGTAACAGAGGGTCAATTGGGGTAGCATGGTGAGATGCCTCACCTGATGAACATTATCTTTATGGCGATCGTCCTTCTCTTTTCCCTGACGGTGCACGAGAGTGCTCACGCCTGGGCCGCACACCATTTTGGAGACGATACGGCCAAGTTCCTGGGCCGGATTTCCTTAAATCCCATTCGTCATATCGATCTGTTCGGCACGATTATTTTTCCCTTTATTCTCATAATGGCCGGCTCACCGGTTCTCTTCGGGTGGGCCAAACCCGTACCCGTGAATCCCCATAATCTGAAAAACCCGATTCGCGACTATGGCTGGGTCGCCTTTGCCGGCCCTCTCAGTAACCTGATCATCGCCTTCCTTGTCTTTGTAGTATTGAAGGTCAACCTGATGCTCAACTACGGGGAATTCGGGACCGGCTCGTACTTTCTCTACCTTCTCATGGCGATCAACCTGATCCTGGCCGTCTTCAACCTGATCCCGATCTATCCTCTGGATGGAGGATCGGTACTGACGGCCATCCTTCCAGAACGCCACCGTCACCTGATGCAGCCGCTCCGGCAGTACGGCTTTCTCTTTCTTATCCTGATTCTTTTCACCGGCGTGGTGGGTAAGATCATCGGCCTCATCCTTGGCCTGCTCAACGGAGCCCTGGGCCTGTGACTCTGGCCATCGAACCCGCCGCCGATTACGCCGTCGACCTTCCGGCCTTTCATGGCCCGCTCGACCTCCTTCTGCACCTGATCCGCAGTCAGGAAATGAACATCCATGACATTCCCATCGTTCGGCTTGTCGAACAGTACCAGGCTTTTTTAACAACCCTGGAGGAAACCAACCTGACCGTGGCCGGAGAGTACCTCTACATGCTCTCCGTCCTTCTTTCCATCAAGGCCCGCATGCTTCTTCCGAGGCCGACGATGGAGGAAAGCGAAGACCCCCGGGAACCCCTGGTCCGTCAAATCCTGGCCTACGAGGCTGTCAAGCGGGCCGCGGATGAGCTGTCCATGCGCCATGCGCTCTACGGAGGCATGACGGCCCGGGAGACGGGAGAAAAAGTCCTTTCCCTTGAGGATGTATCCCTCTACGATCTTTCCCATGCCTTTGTCCAGGTCCTGGCCCGGCTGGAGATGGAACGACCGGAGAATTTCATTCCATCTCCCCGTCCATCCCTTCGAACCATCATGGTTCGAGTGATCGACCTCCTGCCCGGAAACGGGAAACCGATCACCCTGAAACGCCTGCTTGCCGCCTGGAGCTCACGAATGGAAGTCATCACCTCGTTCATCGCCATTCTTGAGCTTGCACGACTCGGTGTCATGGGCATCGTGCAGGGCGAATCGGCGGGGGAATTCTATCTCCGCAAAAAGCGGCGCGCCGTAAACCTGGACATCCTGGAGGAGGCCTACGCATGACCGATCCCTCGTTTCCGGACCATGTAGCCGCCGCCGAAGCGATTCTCTTCGTTTCACCGGGCCCACTCAAGGAGGAGGACCTCGGTCGTATTCTGAACATTACCGATGGGGAAACCCTGCAGAAGGTCATCGCCGCAGTGGAATCGCTCTACGCGGGGGAGCATCGGGGCATCGTTCTTCAGAGGGTTTCCGGAGGGTTTCGTCTCGCCACGGCAGCACGACTTGAGCCCTACGTTCTGGACACCCTTCAGCGGACCTCCTCAACTCGATTATCTCAGGCAGCTCTCGAAGTTCTTGCCATCGTGGCCTACCGGCAGCCCATTACCGTACCGGAGATTTCCGCCGTTCGCGGCGTCAATTCCGCAGGCGTCGTGGAAACGCTGATCCAGAAGAATTTACTGCGAACTGCGGGAAGAAAACATGTGGTCGGCCGTCCTTTTCTCTACAAGACAACCCAGTCCTTCCTGATTCACTTCGGGCTGGACTCCCTCGATGACCTCCCCCCCATCGATGAGCTGAGGGAAGATGAGACTGAATAAGTATCTGGCCAGCTGTGGTGTTGCCTCTCGACGTGAGGCCGAGGAACTGATCTTTTCCGGGCTGGTGACGATTAACGGCACCAAAATCACCAATCCGGCCCATCCAGTCGAAGAGGAAGACTGGGTCAAGGTGAGCGGAAAAACGGTTCGACCCAAACCGCCCGTCTATTACGTCTTTTACAAACCCAAACAGATGATCACGACCATGACCGACGAAAAGGGGCGGCCCTGTGTCGGTGAAGTCACAGCCCGTCTTCCCGGCGGCGTCTTTCCCGTCGGCCGACTGGACTGGCTGTCCGAAGGTCTCCTCTTTCTTACCAATGACGGGGACTGGGCCCAGCTCGTTCAGCACCCGAAGAACAAGATACCCAAAGTCTATTCCGTGAAGATCCGGGGCACCCTGGAGCCCCACGTCAGGGAACGTTTGACCCGCGGAATGACTCTGGATGGTAGAATCATGAGGATGACCCGGCTCTCTCCGACAGGGAAGCTCACCCGTGCGGGGCATTCGTGGTGGGAGATCACCCTGATGGAAGGCAGAAGTCGGCAGATCCGACGAATGCTGAAGGCCGTTGGACATCCCGTTCAGAAATTGAAGCGTGTCGCCATTGGACCGATCCGGCTGGGCTCCATGAAGCCCGGCGATCTGAGAGTCCTGACGGAAAGAGAGCGGAAAGCCATTACCGAGCACGCCATGAAAGGAGGGGCAAATGAAAATTCCTGATTATATCCAGGCCATCCACCCGTACATACCGGGGAGACCGATCGAGGAAGTGGAAAGAGAGGTAGGCATTCGGGGCATTATCAAGCTGGCCTCCAACGAAAATCCCCTGGGACCGTCTCCCAAAGCGCTTGAAGCCATGGCATCCATGATGGGGGAACTGAACCGGTATCCGGATGGCGGCGGGTATTATCTCCGTAAATGCCTTTCCGAGCGCTTCGACTGGCCCATGGATGGAATTATTCTGGGATCGGGTTCGGTGGAAATCATCGAGCTCCTCTGCCGGGCCTTTCTCCAGGATGGATCCCATATCGTTATGTCAGACGGGGCGTTCATCATGTACAAGCTGGCCGCCCAGCAGGTAAACGCGAGGGTGACGCAGACTCCCATGATCGATTTCCGGCATGATCTGAAGGCCATGGCCCGGGCCGTGACCCCGGATACCCCTCTTGTTTTTATCGCCAATCCCAATAATCCGACCGGTACCTACGTGACCACGGATGACATGAAGGCCTTCCTGGCTTCGATCCCGAAAGACACGATCGTGGTAATGGACGAAGCCTATTTCGAGTATATGGATAAGGACGATTACCCGGACAGCCTGGAATTCTTAAAATCCGGTCACAACGTAATAACCCTTCGCACCTTTTCGAAGATCTACGGCCTGGCGGGTCTCAGGATCGGCTACGGGTTTGGGCGTCCGGAGATCTTTGAAATCCTGAACCGCATCCGCTCGCCCTTCAACACCACGACGCTGGCCCAGGTTGCCGGCATGGCCGCCCTGGAGGACCAGGAGTTTGCCGAACGGGTCCGGAATCTCACGAAAAGAGAACGGGAGCGTCTGGAGCGGGAGTTCAATGCCATGGGCGTATCGTTTGTTCCCTCTGTCGGGAATTTCATCCTTGTCGACGTCGGGAAAGATGCAAAAGACATCTTCTCAAGGCTCCTGAAAGAGGGCGTCATTGTGCGTCCCGTCGCAAACTACGGACTCCCCAACCATCTTCGCGTCTCCATCGGTACCGAGGAGGAAAACACCCGGTTCCTTAAGGCCTTCAAGACGGTCATGGGGTGAAGTCCCCGGCCTCACACCTGAATCTTATCGTCGCCATCGACGGCCCTTCGGGGGTGGGAAAATCGACCGTCGCCCGCCTCGTTGCTGCGTCCCTAAATCTTCCCTATCTCGATACGGGAAAGCTCTATCGTGCCGTCGGATGGGCATGCCATAAAAGAGACATCGACCTTGAAAATGAACCTGCCGTTTCCAAAACGGTTCCCACCCTGACCATCACGGCAGAGAAGGGACAGCTTTATGTCAATGGAGAAGACGCCTCACCCTTTCTCGCGGATGAAGCTGCAGGAAGGCGGGCTTCCCTTGTATCCCGATATTCCGCGGTACGGAGCCACCTCGTTCATCTCCAGCAGGTCTGGGGAAGAGAGGCGGGAGGTGTGATGGAGGGCCGGGATATCGGGTCGAGGGTCTTCCCTGAGACTCCCTTCAAATTTTATCTCCATGCGCGATCTGAAATCAGAATCTGGAGACGGTATAAGCAGATTGGAGGTTCCCTGTCCGGGGTGGCTGCCGATCTTCTCGCGCGGGACGAGAGGGATCGGACCCGTTCCCTTGACCCCCTCCAGTTACTCCCCGACCACATTCCAATCGACACATCTCATATCAATGCAGAAGGCACGGCCGGTATCATCGCCCGGCTGGTTGGAATGAAACGAGACCGGACCTCCGTTACCTTATAGGATATGAAATCGACGTATATGGAAGCCGCCCGTGATCTTCACCGGGAATTGAAGGTCTATATCGGTGCGGACGCACTACGCGACCTGACCCGGCGCAAACCTCTCCGCCATTTTCTTACGGTCTTCCGCCAGTTTCTTTTCCTGGGCGCAGCCTCTCTGTGCCTCATTCTTTTTACAAATCCCCTGATTGTCATTCCCGCGGCCCTATTGTCCGGATTCACGATCTTCAACTTCACGATCCTTCTCCACGAACAGCTGCACGGGCTGATTTTCAGCCGGCCCCATCCCCGGCTCTGGGGATTCCTCGGTCACCTCTATGCTTTCTGGAGCGGAATCTCCCGAACCCAGTTCACGCGCTGGCACCTGGATCACCATGCACAGCTGGGCTCCGACACCCTGGATCCCAAGCGTCACCACCTCTCCCCGAAACGCAATTCCCGTCTGATCAAACTGCTCTATTTCACGCCCGCACTTTTCCCCATCTACTTTCGGGCCGCCGCGAAGGAAACGGCCGGTTACCCTCCCGAGCTTCGAAAGCAAATCCGAAACGAACGTCTGGTTGCTATTTCAGGACACCTTGCCATTCAGGCATCCCTCTTCTTTCTGCTCTCTCCCGGAGCCTGGCTCCGTGCCTATGTCCTCCCGGTCTTCATCGTCTTCCCCATTGCCTTCGCCCTGAACCGGCTCGGACAGCACTATGCCATTAAAGAAGATGACCCCGCAGGCTGGACCACCTGGGTCCGGAGCCACTGGTTCTGGAACTTTGTTTACATCAATTCCAACCACCATCTCGAACACCATTACTTTCCCGGAGTTCCCTTCTACAACCTTCCCCGGCTTCAGAAACTCCTGGTTCCGTTTTACCGGAAGCACGATTTGAAATCCTATGGCTACGGCCAGCTGTTATGGGGATATATCGTGAAGAACAACATGCCCCATACGACCTGGGACTGGGCCGGCTGACCCGGGAGTGAAAGCCTTCTCCCGGCTCAGGGAATTCGCCTCCCGCTGGATCTGGCGCTTTGACCGCCCCTGGGGACCGGCCGGTCGGAAGCTGGCGCGAAGCATGAATACCAGCCACGCTTCGGTCACGGAGTGGGGCCTCTCCCACCTCTCCATCTCAGCGGATGATATCCTGCTGGATGTCGGCTGCGGCGGCGGAGCCACCGTTGCCAGATTATCGTCAAGAGCACCCGAGGGAACCGTAATCGGCCTCGATCTCTCCCGGGCCTGCGTTTCCGAGGCACGGAAATTGAACCGGGAACAGATCCGTGCCGGGCGTGTCGATATTCTTCAGGGTTCCGTATCCTCAATCCCTTTTCCAAAGGATACCTTTCACGGTGTAACCGCCGTCGAAACTCACTATTTCTGGCCCGATTGGGAAAAAGGATTACAGGAAATCTTTCGGGTGATCCGGCCCGGAGGCTGGATCTCCCTGATCTGCACGGCCTACCGGGGATCCGAGTTTGACGAGAGAAACCTGCGGTGGGTTCGCACCTACAACATGAGATACCTTTCCCCGGAAGAATTTCGGGACTCTCTCTCCGGATCGGGTTTTGATTTCATCCAGATCGAATGTAAGCTGGAAAAGGGCTGGTTGTCTGCCAAAGGCTTGAAACCGCTCTGATCCATCGTTGCAGAGTGGGTGAATGGATAGTCTTTTCGTGCGTATGGTAAACTGATGAGGACAAAAGGACAGTGCACCAAGAAGCGGAGGGACCATGACCGAACACCGGGAAATCACCCGGACCATCTGGATATCGGACATGTCGGGTTTTACGAGGTCCACTCGCCTTACCGGCCCCATTCCCGTCATGGAAAAGATACGTATCATGCGTGAGACTGTCAGCGCGATCCTCGTCCGCCACGGGGGAGACGTATTCAAACTGGCTGCCGACAATATCTATGCCCTCTTCGATCATCCGGATACCGCTCTTGAAGCCACGAGAGAATGCCACGCGAGCCTTCCCGATGATCTTATGATCTGCGTGGGGATTGGCCACGGATCCATGGTTCAGTTTCCCGGCGAACGCGATTATTACGGCCTTGAAATCAACATCGCGTCAAAGCTTGGAGAGGACACGGCCGGACCGGGCGAAACCCTTATTTCCTGCGATGCCTTTAATCTTTTGTCGGATGAAATGAAAAACGATCTGGAAGGACCTCTCCAGCTGGAAGTCGGAGGCAGCCTGTACGACTATTACCTTCTTCCAACCCGGGGAGGCGGGGCAAAGGATCCGAAATGAGTGCAGGGGGAGGAAGCGGGCTCTTTCAGGCCGTCCAGGCCTACAAGGCCGCCTCCGCTGGAAGACTGACTGAAGAGCAGACCCGAACCATTCTGGATCTCCTTAAACGCCTGAATTATCAGCTTCCCCAAAAAAATCTTCTGGCAGCTTCCCTGGATGACCTCAACATCGCCGGAAGGGAACTCGCGGAGAGCGGAGTTCCGGCGGCACAGATGGCGCTGTTGAAAAAAGAAACCCCATTCTTCTTCGATGTAGCTCTGGATCAGGGTTTTATTGCTGTGCACCCCATACGGGGAACGGCAAAGATTCATGCCTCGAAGGTCGTGGACGCGGCCGTTCCCGCCACGGCCGTCGTAGCTGACAATGCCCAGAGGATGGCCGAATGGGTGGGGAACCTCATCGAGGATGGCCTTCAGAAGGGATTTCTCATCTCCCCCATCGCGGTACCCCTGGCCGAAGTGGAAGAAAAAGCGGGATTGGTGGATACGATCGTGTCCAGCCTCTCCGGCCGCTGGCAGGCCCTTGCCGAGAAAAACACCTGGCTCATGGATGCACTCAAGCTCGCCATTCCGATTGCCATCATTCTTCTTGCCATTCATGGATGGTTTGAGGGGGGGAATCCGATCATGGCTCGCCAGAGGGAGGCCTCGGCAACCGGTACGGCGGTTCAGAATCTGAAGATCATCGTCAACCTCATGGATACAGAGATCTACGACCAGGAGAGCATGGAGCGATTTCGGAACATATCTTCTTTTCGTGACTTTGAGATGGTCATGGATTACCCCCTCAACATCAAAGAGGATGTCTTCACCCTGATCAAGGTCGTTCCGGAGGCCCGTGCCCTGGTCATGCGTCACAATCCCACGAACGCCATAGTCATTCTTAACGGACAATACACTCTCTCCCTGCTGAAGGGAAGGATGAGATTTAACCAGTGAACCGGGATCCGCGTCTCTACCAACTCTCTGCCACAATCGTCGCCATCCTGCTATTTTTGCTGATCGCTTCCGGTACCACGTCCCTCTTTTTCCAGGAGGAAAGCCCTCGCACCCCCAAAGAAGAGGTCCTTATCGCCTACGCCGCATTACTCATGATGGATGACTGGCCTCAGGAACTCACCCAGTCAGATCTCCGGAGCGCCATGGAATCCCTGGAACCCGACCTGGGTGAAATTGCCTCCAACATCAACATCATCAGCTATGAGAGAAGCGATTACTTTTTTATCGCCAGGGTATCCCACACCGGCCAGCCGGACCGGGTCTACACGATAGGAATCGACGGTGTCTACTGAGTTCACTCCCCTGACTTTCGGGTTTGCTCTCCCTTCGGAAAAGGATTTCGGATCCCTTGCAAAGGAACTTCTTCAGAAAGCGGACTCGAATATGCGGAGTAGTCGTTCCAGGGCCCTGCTCTATCTGATCCCTTCGATCCTCTTTTATCTTGTCTTTTCCGCCGGAATTTCCCTCATCCTCTGGAGCCTCGATCTTGACCTTCCTTCTCTTCCCTACCTGGGGGTCGTGGCCGGCGCCTTTCTGATCATGGCCGGCCTGGGAAAGCACTACCAGATGGAAGCCACAGCCGACCTTCTGGAGGCGGACTTCCGGCTCCACCAGGTCATGCTTCTCCAGGCCTTCATTGTGAAGGTGATTACAGCCATTTTCTTCATCTATCCCTACCGGATCGTCCGAAACCTTTCACGCCTCTTTCCCCGGCAGGCCATGGTAAACCCTCAGATCATCAACATCGCCGTTAATTTGGCCGCGGCCCTGGATGTGCCGGTCCGTGCAAAGGAGATTCGAACCATCCTGCCCGGATCGATTCCCCCGGCGGCCATGGAGGAGGCTCTGCGCCTCCTGAAGTGGGCCGGGATGGCGGAGACCCTCCCCAGGGGAGGCGATGTATTCATCTACCCCTCGCCAGGTCTGGACAGCATGAAGAGCTCCATGGGTATTCCATACGAAGTTCTAAAGCCATTCTCTGCCTTGCTCGCTGAGGGGACCGGAACCCCCATGCCTGCGGAGGCACCCGGGACATCTGATCAACCCGTCCCTGCTCCAATGCCTTCGCAGAAACCTGTTTCTCACTCTCCAATCCCTCCGTCTGCCTCCTCACAAACCCAGCGCCCTACAGCTACGTCTTCTCCCGTCACCGGCCATGTCGTGAGCCGACCGACGCCAAACCGTCCCGCCGCTGCCCGCGCGTCCACGGTCATTCAATCACCACCCGTGAGAAAGAAACCGAAAGCACAAAACCCCCTGCGGCTTCTCGCCATCGTGACCGGCGTCGCGCTTATTGCGTTCATCGGGTTCAAGATCGGAATGTCTTTCTATCGAAAACTGCCGGTTCGCGCACAGGTGGCCGCCCTCCCCATCCCCGGGGACGTTCAGTCCATTACCGTGGACCCCGGCAGACTTTACCTCGGCAGAGAGCATACGGTGGAAGTCTACCGGGAGCTGGGTTCGGTGGAAGAGGATTCCTTCAACCTTTCCCACCTCAGAAGGCTGTGGGGTTCTCCCGGTATGGATTCCGCCACGGGGGAAGACAAGGTCACCTTCGATCGTATCGACTGGGCCCAGCTCGATCCGGAAGGTGAATTCCTCCTGGTTCACGGTCACTACACCTTTGACCCGGGTCGTGTCACCGGTACCGGAAACGGTTTTGTCGTGATCGATCTGGAAGATCATTCCTATTACACCTGCAACCAGTTTGACAACCTTCCGGTGAAGGGCTGGTGGGACGCGGGTCGGATCCTGGTTACCCGTCCTGCCATCCTTTACGAGGAAGGGGGTGGACAGCGGCTCGATTCGGACAACCTGGCCGGAACGGTGATGGCCATCGACGTCAGATCAGGAGAACAGACCACCCTCATGAATCCAAAGGAACGGTACTTCGCACGGGCAGGATGGGAGCAGGGAAAGCCGGTTTACTTTGCAGCCGACTGGGAAACCGACCTCTCCAACGGTGTGACGACCTTCACCTTTACCGAGTACCTGGACCGAACGAAACGGGGATCGTTTTCGTGGAAGACCTCAGACTTCCATCCCATCCTTCGCCAATCGGAACTCGATCCAACCGGGAAGTACTGGGTTCTATGCATCGAATACTCCCCCTCCATCTCGAAGATGGACGAGGGATGGAAGAGCAGCCTCTGGGTCTTCAGCCGCAACGGTATACGGTGCCGGGAAATCACTTCCCGTGACGGGAACGAACCCTTCTTTCTGCAGGCTTTCCTCCATCAGAATCGGTCTATGCTGACGTTCCTTCGTGACTACATTCAACCGGAATTCGAAGCCATGGAGCTGGTCCGGGACTGATGCATTCCAAATAAACGATTACCTTGACACCTTCCGGGGCTCCATGTAGTCTAGCCGCATGGCGGAGCAACCCTTTCATCTTACGGAAAATGAAATTGATTCGTGGTGTTCCTTCCACCAGAGTGAGAAGATACCATTCTCTCCCGATCAATCCGCCCTGATCCTTATCGATCTTCAACGTTACTTCACCGACTCCGAGGCTCCGGCCTATCTTCCGGCCAGCGGGGCCGCCATGGATCGGCTCCTTCCGTTACTCAAGACCTTCATGGAGAAAAAACGGCCCGTGATCTTCACGCGCCATGTCGACCGACCGGATTCAGGGAATCTCCTCCTCTCGTGGTGGCAGGGACGAATTGAGGAAGATTCTCCATGGAGCAGCCTCGATGAAAGACTGACTCCCTTTCTTCAGGATTCGAAGATCATCAAAAAGGAACACTACGATGCGTTCCGGGAAACCGATCTGGAAACTCACCTACGAATTCTTGACGTTCGGCAAGTCGTTATCGGGGGAGTAATGACCCACCTCTGTTGTGAAACCACGGCCCGATCCGCATTCATGCGCGCATTCCCCGTTTTCTTCCTCGTGGACGGCACAGCTACCGCCGATCGCTCGTTTCATCTATCCAGCCTGACAAACCTGCGGCACGGTTTTGCCACGCTTCTGCGAGTCAGCCATGTCATCCAGGCTCTCTGAAGCCCGGGTCGCCGTCGTCGGCGCGGGACCGGCCGGCATCGCCTGCGCAGTCCAGCTTGTGCGTGCCGGGATCCCGGTGGATCTTTATGATCCAGCTCCCCCCGGGGGAACTCTCCGTGAAGCGTGGCGGGTGGAAAATTATCCCGGTTTTCCCGAGGGGATTTCGGGACAGGAACTGGCGGACCGGATCGGAAGAGCTCTCACGCCCTGGAACATCCTTCCCGTCCCGGAACAGGTGGAGGGACTGCGCCGCACAAAGGACGGGGTCTGCCTCGAAGCAGGCGGACGAAGTCTCGACTATCCTGCGGCTGTCGTGGCGACGGGAAGCCGCCCCCGCAGGCTGGAAGGTATCGCGACCGAGGCAGGAAGCGAAGAGAAAATATTTACGAGCTTTCGCACCATCCGGTCCCGGGGATTTCGCAGGATTGCCATATACGGGGCGGGAGATGTGGGGCTGGACTGGGCGGAGGGCCTCTCTGCACAGGCAGAAGTCCACGTCCTGTTCCGAGGCTCGCATCCCAGGGGCCTGGATCTCCTGGTCGATCGTGCCAGGCAAAGGGGCGTCACATTCCGGCCATGCTTCCAGCTGGAAGCGATCCAGCGCCACGATCAGGGGATCAGGCTCACAGGGTCCGAAGGAAACCTGCACGCCGATGCTCTTCTTCTGGCCCTGGGCAGAGTTCCCCGTCTCGATTTTCTGGATTCCGGAATCGAGATTCCCAACCGTGGTGGAACGATTGACGGTCGAATCTATTTTGCCGGGGATGCCGTCAACGGGTACCGGAGGCAAACGGCCATCGCCGCGGGGGACGGCCTCCACGTGGCCATGGAGGTAAAATCTCAATGGAAATAAGAGCCTGTTCGGGCCAGGACGGGGTAGCCCGTGTCTTTGTCGGCCGTACCGATTCGGGGAAAGACCTCGAGTTTGTCGAATCCTGGGATCCCGGGGTTTCACCGGAGGATAAGTGGGTGATCATCGTCTCTTCTCTCGACGGATGCCCCTATTCCTGTTCCTTTTGCGATGCGGGGGGTGCTTACAGGGGAATCCTGTCCAGAGAAGAAATCCTTCAGCAGATCCTGCACCTCATCGAATCCCGGTATCCGGATCGCCGTGTGCCCATCCGGAAGTTCAAGGTCCAGTTTGCCCGCGTGGGTGAGCCCTCCTTAAATCCTGCCGTGCTGGATGTTCTGGAGACTCTTCCCGACACAATTTCCGCACCCGGACTCATTCCCTGTCTCTCCACCGTGGCTCCGAAAGGTAAGGAAGAATTTTTTCACAGGCTGACTGCGATTAAAAACCGTCGTTATCCAAACGGAGCCTTTCAGCTTCAGTTCTCCCTTCACTCCACGGACGATTCCTTCCGAAAGAACCTTATCCATGCGAAAATCTGGGACTTGAAAATGATCCGTGATTTTGGAGAGACCTGGTTTCAAAAGGGAGATCGAAAGATCACACTGAATTTTGCCCTCTGCCGGGACGTTCCCTTTGAACCGGATGTAGTCCGCTCCACCTTTTCTCCCGCGAAGTTCCTCGTGAAGATTACACCGATCAATCCAACGACACGGGGAAGGCAGAATCGGCATCGTTCCGCTTATCCGGACCCGCCTGCAAAAGTTCGACAAACCGTTCAAGCCCTTCGCGATTCAGGATTCACCGTCATCGAAAGCATTGGGGATCTTCGGGAGAATGCCATAGGTTCCAATTGTGGTCAATTTCTTTCCGCGCACCGACCCTGAACCTCAGGCATCAACAGGCAGGGTACGCATAAGGAGGCGGTCATGTACTTTATCGTAACAGGGTATGATGGAACGGACGGGGAGGCCCTTTCCCGCAGAATGGCCGCACGGGCCGGTCACCTTGAGCTGGCAGAATCGATGTATGAAAAAGGAACGTTTCTCTTTGCGGCCGGTATTCTGAATGACGCGGGCACGATGATCGGATCGATGATCGTCTGTGACTTTCCATCCCGGAAGGAACTGGATGACTGGCTCGCCCGTGAGCCCTATATCCTGGGAAAGGTATGGGAGCAAATAGAAGTTTCTCCTGCACAGCCGGCACCCTTCTGTCTCGCCCGGAGCTGAACGGTCGGAAATTTGCCAGCTGCACCCAGATTATCTGAAGGGAGCATACAATGACGCTATTTAGTGAAAAACCCCTCACGAGGGCCTGGCTTGTCAGTTACCTCTACATTCTGCGGGGAGCTCTCATTGCTTCAGCCGGATACGCATTCTTTTACGTGCCTCACAAAATTATCCCCGGCGGTATTGTCGGGATCTCCGTCATCCTCCATCACACCCTTTCCACACCGGTCGGCGTCATGATCTTTTTACTCAACCTGCCGCTCTTTCTCTGGGGAATACGGGAGCTGGGCAAAAAATTTGGCGCCAAAACACTTGTGGGGATCTTCCTCACTTCGCTCTTTACCGATCTCTTCCTCTACCTTACAAACGGGATTACCATCACCGACAACATCCTCATTGCATCCATTCTGGGAGCCATCCTTGCCGGCACGGGACTTGCCTCGATCTTTCGAGCGAAGGCCACCACCGGTGGTGCAGATATCCTGGCCCAGATTCTTAACAAGCGCTATAAAATTTCCATCGGTCAGTTCCTGATCGGAGCCAACATTGTGGTTATCGGCGTTGGAACGTTTGTCTTCGACAGCCTTGAGCTGGGTGTGTACTCCATCATTGCCACCTATGTCTCAGGCCGTGTCATTGATACCATCCTCGAAGGGACATCTTATTTCAAGGGTGTCATTATCATTTCCGACAACTATGAAGAAATCAAGGACAAACTGGTCTATTCCATGAAAGCCGGGGGATCGTATCTGCTGGGGAAGGGCATGTACAACGACGATGACAAGCGGATCATCTTCACCGTGGTCAACCGGAGAGGCCTGGCCTTCCTGAATGACTATATCCGGGACATCGATCCAACTTCCTTTATCGCGGTCTTTGACGCACAGCAGGTCTATGGAATGCCCTTTCGAAAACTGGGAGACGAGTAGCGGGTTCAGAATACGATCTGCCGTTCTGAAGAATTATGATCGGGCTCTGGAAAGAGGCGTCCATTCCTGCTCGGACGGGAAGGAGGGCAGATCTCCGGCCAGCTCGGATGCAATGTCCCGACAGGCGTACTCAAGACACTCCGAGAGCTCATCCGGCAGGGTAAAGTAGAGCCGTTTAATAAGGGAAGCCATACCCCGCTCATTTGCATCGAGAACCAGGAGCAGCAGCTTCTTGCCCTTCTTGTCCCGTCCGATAATGTCCGAGGCACGGAAAAAGGTGATGACGTCATCCTGGAACGTCTCCATCTGAGAATCGGCGGATCGGAGGGCGAGGATGAAATTCTTTGTTCTTTTCCGCTTCTGCGTTTTGATGATCCAGGCAAGGAAGGTCTTAAACTCCTTCATGGAAACCACTGTGGGAGCTTTCAGATCCTGTTCAGTATCTTCATGAGGATCGGCGGGACCGGGGGCTCCATCCGAACGGACGTCCTCCAGAATCTTTTGTGCCGCGGCATGAATCTGCTCCCCGGTGAGCGGTTTGTTTAAAAATAGATCGGCACCGTGTTTCTTGGCTTCGGCAACATATTTGGACGTCTTGTATACCCCGCTGATCAGGATGATGACGGGATAGTAGTTCTTTGGAAGCAAACGGATCTGCTGACAGGCCAGGAATCCTGAAAGGATCGGAATAAGACAGTCCAGAACGACAATCTCAGGATGAACCTCGGCAAAAACCTTGATGGCCTCCGCACCTGTAGCTGCAAGGTGGACCTCATACCCCAGATCTTCCATATCCCGGGAGAGCTGTTCACGAAACAGCCTTGTATCGTCAGCAATCAAAATTCTCATAACCTGTCCTGTGCATCGGGAAGGGTACCATGGAATCATGTACCACACAATATATAGACATATAATTATATATTTTTTCCCACAGAAACCAGGACCGAACAGCGTTTATTACTGAGTGCACGGATTACAGTATTGCCAATTAAACCAATACGATTCACTCCGGATCATTGAAAACTGATATCACATTTTCCTCCAATTCTATGCTAGGATGCGGTTACATCTAAGGAGGTAGTGCCCTCAGGGGCCTGCATATTTCATCCGGGTCCAGAAATTTCGTTTTTTCATCGGAGGCAGTGATGGGTATTCGGGGAAGTATTGCACTGGCCAGCCTTTTCCTCTGTACTTCCGTTCTCCTTGGGGTAGTTCCCGGAGATCATCGCGGAGGGATCGCTCCATGGGGGATTTCATGTGATTCTTGCTATATCCCCACAAAAAGTGTTCCTCTTGAGACGGCTCAATATTTCATTTCCAATGCTGCAGCCTACCGGCACTTTGTCGAACAGCATGGTCACGGATGGAGCTTTTCCATCAGTGTCAATACGGGCAAGCCCGCATACATCGGGGGCCGGGGCATTCCCTTGATTCCGGGACATGGAAACACACTGCGGGAAGAACCATCTATCGAGACGGTTTCCAGCCAGCCGTCCATCCAGGATGTCGACCGGATCCTGAGGACGTTTTTTCAGCAGCATCACGATCTTTTCGAACTGGAAGACCGGGACCTGGTCCTGATGGAGGGATCCGGGTTTTACGGATCCCGGCATTATCTCTGCTTCATGAACTATCAGATCACTCATGAGGGAATTCCCGTGGAGGGTGCCATCCTTCAGGCACGCATCAACCATGGAAACCTGGTGGATATGGGGATTGTCGGGGAATACGCGCCTCCGACAATCGCGGTGTACCCCACCCTTTCCCGGGATGACGCACAGCGCGCTGTTATGGCGCATCTGGGCAGACATTTGAAAACCATCCGTTCGGCGGCCACAGCAGAACTGAAGATCATTCCCGTCTACCATGGACCGGACCGTCCGGATGGATTTCGGATCGGCCACAGGCTGGTGTGGGAGATGAATTTCAACCTTGAAGAAGACCGGGACCGCTGGAAATCCAGGGTGGACGCACACACGGGAGAACTGGTCCTCCTCCAGGACGCATCGCTTTACGACTCCTATCAGCCGGTCCACGGTCAGATCTATCCATGGGACAAGAGCAGTCCGCTTACCGATAGACCTTTCAGCTTTTCTCATGTGGATTCCCACGGTACATCCACATCCTATTCAGGCCTCTATCCTTACACCGGAGGAACCGCATCCAGCACATTGAACCAATCGACTCATCCCGCCGGATCCACCCTTGCCTGGATCAACGATGACTGTTTTGACGCCGAATTATCGAGTGCTTCAGGAAATCTGGACTGGGGTGGAACCACGAGCCCCGATTGTGCGACCGCAAATGGAAATGCCACAGAGGCCGCACTGAATGCCTTCTACCACACCACGCAGGTGAAGTGGAATTCCCTTCAGCGTCTTCCCTCCAACACCTGGCTCAGCAGTCCCGTCGAGGTCCGAGTGAATATCGACGAGGCAGGCGCCTCAAACTGGAACGGGACCCTGATCCGGTACTATACGGAGGCCGCCAACGGCAGCAGCGGCGCCTACCGTGCCACAACCATTTCCCATGAAACCGGCCACGGCCTGGATGATAACGACGGGATTGCCATCGGCTGGGATATGGGTACGGCGGAGGTTGTCGCGGACACCCGTTCGGTGTCCTACCTACACTGGTGGGACTACACGGATGAGCGGGACTACACGGTGGAGGATATCTGTAACGATTGCGGGGATCACGACTACCGGGACCCATGTGGAAAAGAGGGACACTGTACGAGCTGGCGCATGACGGAGACGATGTACGACCTGGCCGCGCGGACCCTGACCTCCACGTCAGGCATGTCACCCGCAACCGCCTGGGATACCTTCACAGAGCTTTTCCACCTCTCCCGGCCCATCTCGATCTACATGTATCAATGCACGCGGGCCACGCTCTGTGCAGACTGGGATTCCGACGGCTGTGCTTCGGGAAACTGGTACCGTACGTTTCGCGTCGTGGACGATGACAACGGAAACCTCTGTGATGGAACCCCGAACGGCGCCGCCATCTACGAAGCCTTTAACAACCATGGAATCGCCTGTTCTCCCTCCCCGGGATGCCCTGACGAGAATACCAGCCATACCGTATGCCCCTCCCTTTCAGCGCCAAACCTGAGCCCTCTCACATCCGGTGCCTGTTCGATCACGCTATCCTGGACGTCCGTTTCGGGGGCCGCCGAATATCGCATCCTTCGAAATGAGCTGGGAGCAGATCGCGAGTTTGCCGTTTTGACGACGGTAACCTCGGGAGTCACCACCTATACGGATACGGATGTCGCACCCGGATACCCCTATTACTACAGAGTTCAGGCCGCAGGCTCAAACCCGACATGCCGGGGAGAACTGAGCACGGTTCAAAGTCAATCGGCCCTCCCCTGTTCCGCATGTCAAATCCCTTCTCCCCCCGCCACGGCGTCATGCACGAATGCAGGCGGGGTCATCCAGGTTTCCTGGTCCGGGGGAAATGGAGACGGCTACAGGGTCTATCGACAGAAACCGGATGAACACAGCTGGACATTCGTATCCGGAGACCTGGGATCCGTAACCACGTGGCAGGATACGAACTTCCTCTGCGGCCAGGACTACCTCTATTCCGTTGTATCCTACGAGTCCACGAACGGCCCCTGCAATTCCTCAAAGGCGGAAACCGGATCGTGCCGCGTCGACTGCTGTACTCCGCCGGGGGCTCCAACTCTCCAGACCCTGGTGCCGGAGTGCGACACGATGACTCTGTCATGGAGTCCTGGATCGGGGACGACCAACAGCTACAACATCTACCGCTCGGAGGAGGGGGGATCGGGCCCCTTCACACTGATCGCAGGACCGATTACCGCAACCACGTTCATCGACTCGAGTCCTCTTCCGGGAAGGGAATACACATATAAAGTCCGCGGAGCGTGCGACAGCAACGGGTACTCAGAATCTCCGGACTCCAATTCCGCCGCCGGTACAACCAGCGAGGCGGCGGATATTTCCGGATTGCAATCAGAACGCTCCTGCAGTTATATTGATCTTCTCTGGAACCCTTCCCTGAATGCCACTTCGTACACCGTCTACCGGACCCAGAATGAAAACTGTACGACCGATCTTACCGAACTGGATACCGTAACGGGAACAACCTACCGCGACACGGCCGTATCGTCCGGGAATGTCTATTATTACGTTGTCCTGCCGCAGAATGGATGCGGCGAGTCTCAGACAGCGAAATGTACCTTCAACGCCACCCTTGAGACTCCAGAAGTTCCAACCTTTACCGATGTCGGCTGCGGAACAGTAACGGTGCACTGGAAGTCCTGCCAGGGTGCCGAAACCTACGATCTCTATCGAAACACGGGAGGGTGCGGCAGCCCGGGAACCCTTCTTGCTTCGGATCTCCCCTCTGACACGCTGACCTACGAAGATTCAGGACTCTCTCTGGGACAAACCTACGGCTATACCGTCGTCTCAAAAAACAGCTGTCCCTATTCCCGGCAGGGGGCCTGTGGAACGGTCACCATCACAGGCCTGCCGGACATCCCTTCGACCGCTCCATGGTTTACAAACCTCACCTGTGACAGCGTGCGGATCAACTGGGACCCGGTGGGCGGGGCCACCACGTACGATCTCTACCAGAACACCGGAGGATGCGGTGCCGGTGTCCGCATCGGTGTGGATCTCACCGACACCTTTCACGACCAGACTGGCCTGGCGGGCTGGCAGACCTACGGCTTTTACATCATCGCGAAAAATGACTGCGGGATTCAGGCCGGTCCCTGCGAAACGGTGACGGCACGTCCGGAAAGTGCAGGTATTCCTTTCTTTTCGAATATTACCGATGATACGCTGACCGTGTCATGGGCTCCAGCGGACCGGGCAACATCCTATGATCTCTACCGGAAAACCGGATCCTGTGGAACAGGAAGCCTCATTGCCTCCGACCTTTCTACCCCATCCTACAATGATTCGAACCTGGCCTGCGAGACCACCTATGGCTATTATGTCGTCGCAAAGAACAGCTGTGCCACGGTGAATCCCGGCCCCTGCGCAACAGCCGCGACAGCGGGCGTACCTCCCAAACCGGGGAGCGTCTGGTTCACAGATATCGGGAACACCTCGGTAACCATTCACTGGGATGCGGTATCGACCGCGGATTCCTACCGCGTCTACCGACGGGGGGGCGGCTGCGGGACCGGTGGAGGCCTGGCGGCGTCGGGAATCACGGACACCGTTTATACCGATTCCGGTCTGGCCTGTGACCAGACATACGGCTACTATATTGTGGCGGTAAATTCCTGTGGAGTCTCCCCTTCCGGGGATTGTTCCTCCGTGACCACCACCAACCAGGCACCCGATCAGCCGGGGGAGCCTTCCTTCTCCGACATCTACTGTATTGCGGCCAGAATCTCCTGGGAGGCCGTTCCCGGCGCTGACACCTACGACCTCCGTCGACGCCAGGGAGACTGTTCTGCCTCCGGGGGCCTCATCGCGGAAAACCTCACGAGCCTGAACTATTTTGACACGACACTGACGGAAGGAACCCTCTACAGCTACTACGTGGTCGCAAAGAATTCCTGCGGGTACTCTTCCAATGGGCTGTGTGCATCCATCACCATGCCCGACCACCCTGATGCGCCGACCGGCCTCGTCCTGACACCCCGGTGCGGCGGCATATCCATCTCCTGGAATAGCGTACCGGACGCCGAGGAATACGACCTCTATCAGACCACTTCTCCGGACTGCATCACCGGTGCTTCCGTGGTGCGGACAACTTCCGGCACCAATGCCGATGCGGTTAACACTGACAGTGGGGTCACGTACTATTTCCGTGTCAAGGCGAGAAACGACTGCGGAGATTCAGCCTTTTCCGCCTGTATCGCAGGGCAGGAAGTCCCCATGGTAGGCAACGTCACGGGACTTTCCACACTTTCGACCTGCAGTTTCGTCCGGCTGAACTGGGACCCGGCAGAAGACGCAGATTCGTACGATATCGAGAGGAGCGAGTCCCCGGATTGCAGCGCCTCCACGGTGCTTGGTTCCACGTCGGATACGACCTTCGATGACGACACGGCTGTGCAGGGTACAACCTACTATTACAACCTGTGGGTATCCAACGACTGCTCCGCCCGCCAGGGAAACGAGTGCGTCACCGGTTCCCTGACATCTATTCCGACATCCCCCGGTCTCCCGTCCTTTTCCAATATCGGGTGCGTGACGCTCACGGTATCGTGGAATCCGGTGAACGGAGCGACCCATTATGATGTCTACCGGGCCATCGGACCCTGCGGCTCCCTGAGCATCTACAGGACCAACCTGACCAACGCCTACTTTGATGACACCATGCTTACGGCCGGGACCCAGTATTCCTACGCCATCGTGGCTAAAAACAGCTGCGGGCAATCCGCCCAGGGACCCTGCGCCTCTGTTACCACCCTTACCCACCTCCCGGCACCGACCAATCTCCTGGCTACCCCCGGGTGCAGTGCGATTTCACTGAGCTGGGATCCGACACCCGGTGCTGTATCCTACCGGGTATTCCGATCGGTCAATCCCGATTGCAGTTCGGGGGCTGGCGTCGTGGGAAGCCCGACGGAGGCGACCTTCAACGATTCCACGGCTAATCCGGGAGTCACCTATTATTACAAAGTTGAAGCCATGAACGCGTGTGGCCCTTCGACCGGCTATTCAAACTGTGTCTCCGCCCAACTTCTGGAAATTCCCGGGATTCCGGCGGACGTCCAGGCATATGGAACCTGCGGAGGGATCATGGTCCAGTGGACCACCGTACCCGGGGCCGACACGTACGAAATCTACCGGACCGAGAATTCAAACTGCTCCACCGGCCTGACATGGATCGGTTCCAGTGATTCCATTGACTTCAACGACAGCACGGTAACGTACGGGCTGACCTACTATTACAAAGTCAAAGCCTCCAATGCCTGCGGGGAATCGGGATTCTCCGCCTGCGACAGTGACACCGCTGACGTGGGTCCGCCGGCTCCCGGGGCGCCCTACTATCCCGTCGTGGACTGCACCAGCCTGACGGTGAGCTGGGATTCCATCCCCGGTGCCGTCACCTACCAGGTCTATCGAACGGATGGGTCGTGCGGTCCGGGAATCTTTCTCTATGAAGTCATGGGAACTTCTTACAACGATTCGGGTCTTTCCCCCGACACGGAGTACAGCTACTACCTGATCGCCAAAAATCTCTGCGGTACGTCGGAGCAGGGCTCGTGCAGTACCGTGCGGACCGGCGTTCCTGCAACACCGGCCGGATTGATGGCCGCCGGAGTCTGCATGGGAATCGAGCTTACCTGGGACGCTGTCCCGGGCGCCACATCCTACCCGGTCTATCGGACGGAAAACAGTGACTGCATAACCGACCTGGTTCAGATTGATGCCTCGTCCTCGAACACCTACACAGACTTCGGAGTGACCGATGGACATACCTATTATTACCTGATCCACGCATCCAATGATTGCGGAACCTCCGGGCCGTCCCTCTGCGTCAGCGGAGAAACATACCAGCCTCCCCCCACACCCACCAACCCGGCTGCGGAGGGAGCTTGTGCCGGAATCACCGTCACATGGGATCCTGCTCCCCGTGCCAGCTCCTATACCCTCTACCGGGGCACGTCCTGCATGGAGCTGACCCAGATGATCCCGGATGTGGCCAGTCCCTACGAAGATACGATTGTGGGGGCGGGAGAAACCGTCTACTACAGCATCTCTGCGGAAAATTCCTGCGGCGGAAGTACCGGGACAGAATGTATTTCTGCGACAGCCCTCACCCCTGCCGAACCCACCGTCAGCGGTCCATCGGAAAATACATGCCCCGCAGAGACGGTTCAGCTTTCCACCGAGGCAGGTATGACGAATTACCAGTGGTACAAAGATACCTTTGCCATTACCGGGGCCAATGCACAGACCCTCCTGGTGACGGAATCGGGGGATTATTTCGTCATGTACACGGATGGGATCGGATGCGAGATGACTTCCCCCTCCCACATGGTGACCATCTCAGCCTGCATACCTCCCGATATCGACTATGATTTTTACTCCGGGTACACCTGGATTGAGGACGATGGAGACGGCATGATGGAAGCCGGGGAAAAGTGGCAGATCGTTGTGACGCTCCGAAACAACGGCGGCTCCCCGGCCACCGATATTCTCGCCTCCCTGAGCGGGGAAGGCCTGACGGTCTGCAACAATCCGGGAACCTACGGGACCCTGGCACCCGGTGAAACGGCCTCATACCTGTTCGAGTTTATCCCCGATCCGACCTACTGGTACAAATCCCATTCCTGCGGGGACAATCTGAAGCTGGACATGATTAACCTTTCCTCCGACAGCGGGAGCTACACCTACCCGGACGAGGTTGACTTTGTTTCCAGCTTCGTGGGAAGCCCGGATCCGGGAAGCATGGAGCAGGCCATGATGAGCACCCCTTTCCCGGCTCAGAATGATATCGCATCCTCCGCCCTGGACACATCGTTCACCATCGGAATCGACGATCTGAATAAAGCGGAAGTGTTCTGGATGTTGTCCGGCTCAACAAATATCACGGCCTGCGTTGCCGTAAGGCTGAGAGCCCCCGACGGAGAGAGTGAAACCACGGTGAAGGCCTTCAACACGGCCGATCCGGGCCAGGCTGTCGTAACCTCCTTTTATCGATCCCACGGTCCGGGCACCTATACCATGGTTCTGGAGGAGATGCCGGGATGTTCCGATCCGGCAGATTTCGCTTCCCTGGACTGGGCGAACATGACCGTGAACGAAATCACCCCGGGTGGATGTGATGTCGGCGGCTCCCTCTGCGGAACCGGAGTCCCGGAAGTATCCGATGACGCGCTTCATTACCTCAAGGTCACGAAAAACGGATCCCTGGTCGATCTTCTTTTTGAGGCCGTGGGAGTCGGTTATTACCAGATTTACATCTCCACCCTTCCGTCGACCTCTTCCTTCCAGGTTTCAGACCCAACCGTCGGCCGAACGGACTGTCTCTTCAGGGGATGGAAGCCTGACCAGAACGGTATGCTGCGCTATGATGGATACGATCTTGAGGAAGGCCTGACGGGCAGTACTGAGACACTCTTCTTTCTGATCACCGCCGATGCAGGAGCCGGAACGGAAGGGAGCCTGGGGTTCGACTCGACCCCCCTGGAACGCAGTGCGGACAGTTACTGCAGCCGGTAAGGACAAGAAATTATCGTGATCCGCCTGTGAATGGGAAAGCGGAACACCCTATCCCAGGGACACGTCCAGGATCAGCATGATCAGGATCCCGGCGAGGGTTCCCAGGGTGGCCACCCGCTCATACCCTTCCCGGTGGGTTTCAGGAATGATTTCGTCGCTGATGACGTAGAGCATGGCCCCGGCGGCGAAGCCCATGGCGTAGGGAAGAATAAAATTGCCCAGCTGAACGGCCCAGGCTCCAAAGAGGGCGGCGGGAATTTCCACCAGCCCGGAACGGATCCCGACCACGACGGCATAGAAGGTCGTTCCCAGACCGGCCCGGCGGGACGAGACCGCGACGGCAAGGCCCTCAGGGATGTTCTGAATCCCGATCGCCAGCATCAGGGTGATCGCATCGTGCAGGTTTCCCGCCCCGAACCCCACGCCGACGGCGAGGCCCTCCGGCATGTTATGGAGTGTGATGGCGATGATGAAAAGCCACACAACCTTCAGGTTCTTGGCATCGCCCCCTTCCTTTCCGGAAACAAAGTGCTTGTGGGGAATAAAGTGATCGGAAAGATCCAGGGAAAGGGCACCAAGAATGACGCCGATGACGACCGGCCACAGGCCGCCGTACTCGATCCCGGGCAGAATCAGGCTGGTAAAGGAAGCCGTAAGCATGACCCCCGCAGCCAGCCCTAAACCGGCGTTCAGGGCCCGTTCGGAGGGTTTTCTCCAGACGAGGATCAGGAGCGCACCCAGGGTATTCAGCAGAGAAATGATGATTCCACCGATCAACCCCTGGAGCACAGGGTTGGAGGGAAGAAGGGGAATAATGAACTCTTCAAGAAAGTGCAAAGTTGAACCTCATCCAGGTAGCATTCCCGACATCTTATCATTCCCCCCCGTGTTCGACAACTTTATTTCCTGCCCGAAAGGGAGAGGATCCGTCTGATTGAGCGTTGAAGATCGGGACTGGGTTCCCTTTGCTCCAACCGCTCCAATTCTCCTATGATCTCACGGTCGTTCCAGAATGCATCGGCGGCCCCGATCTGATCCAGGGCTTCTTCCCTGACATGGAAGCTCTCATCCTTCAGTCCCCGGAGAAGGAAGGGTATTGCATTTCGGGACTTACTGTCCCTTAGCTTTCCGACAAGTTCCATGATATCCAGACGGAGCCAGTGATCTTTTGAGTCCATGAGGGAAAGAAGATTTCCAGAGACCTCGGAAAGGGGAAGATCTACCGCACGGAGCGCCTGCAGAATGGCTTCACTCTGACGGCTCTCATCCGGCCGGAGATAGGGAAGGAGGGCCCGACCGGCCTTTCTGGCCTTCGGTCCTATACTCTCAACGGCTTCGGCCACACTGGCCGGGTCCGCCCCCTGATCCAGAGCCCGGATCAGATCGGGGATTGCCGGTTCGGCTCTCTGGCCCAGCACGGACATCCCCCAGGCCCCCATCGATCGATGTACCGGTACATCGGAAATCAGAAGTTCATGAAAAAAGGGATAGAGAATCTCCGGATCGGGCTGGAGATCCGGAAGTGCGCGGAGCGCTTCCCAGGCCAGATCCCGATGGTCTGCGGTCCGGATCATGGTCATCAGGGTCTCGGCAGCGGGCGTGCCGCCCGTTCCCAGGCTCCGCAGGGCCCGAATCGTGAAGCTCTGAATATCCTTATCCGGATCCTTCAAAAGAGGCAGAAGTCCTGGAAGGGCATCCCCGGGTTCCACGTGAACCGACGCCAGGGCTCCGGCTGCAGTACGCCGGATGAATGGATCTTTATGTTCCAGGGCTTCCAACAGGAAAGGCGCATGGCGGTCCTGGACAGGATAGTCCTGGAGTCCTGAATTTCGGAGGATGGCATAGGCCGCCCGGTGGTTGACCTCTGGATCGGGATCATGAGCCATCGTCTCCACCAGGAGATCGATCACTCCTTCCCGTTCTTTCCCGTATGCCATATCCAGGCGGTCCAGGATATAGACACGCTCGCCGGAATCCGTCGATTCGCGGAACCGCTGAAGAATCATTGGGAAGCTTTCATCCATGGGAAGGTAGGTGTAGAGCTCCTGCGTGGTCCACCCTTTCTTTTCGAACCGCGGGTACTCGTGGAGGATCACACCCAGGTTAAAAGAAAGATAGAGGCTGGCAAGAAAGAGGATGCGGCCGGCTCCACGAAGAACGGCCTGATAGGCCTTTCGCTCCGGCGTGTCGGAAAGAAAGAAAACGTGGGGAAAATCCCTCCTCTCCCTCTTTTCTCCGAGGAGTGCATCTCGCAAGGCGGAAAAGGGGCTTCTTGTGTCCGGTTCGGTGAGAGGTTTTACGACGAGAGCTTCACTTTCCATCGAATCTTCGGGTGAATCCGGGTTACTCTGGACCGAACCCAGGACGTAGATCGGATCCCCCGGGAGAAGCGTTCGAACTTCCGGACGGGTCATTGTTGCCGGTTCCACGTGACGGGTCAGGACGATTTCCCGAATCCTCCGGCCCATCAAGGCCTGCCAGCCCGGCCGAATCTCCGCATCCCCCGGATCCACAAGGATTCTTCCGGTCTCATCCTCAAGGTAAAAGCGGGAAAGCTCCTGCTGTACCCCTCCCTGCTCCGCGATATCGATCTGCAGGGTCAGAATGGGCCTGTCCTGACTTCCCTCTCCATCCCGCAGGGATCGAGCCTTACCGATGAACTCACAGAGACCGATGGCGGCGGATCGAACTCTGGATGTCGGTATGTTTTTGATCTGCCTTGCCTGCAGGAGCCTCCATGTTCCTTCCAGAACATAAGCCTGGACAGCCCAGAAAATTCCGCAGACGGCACACCCGCAGAAGATCCATGCAAAGACATGGGGCGGCACATTCTCCAGAAAGAGAGTTTGCGGAACAGCCGGAAATCGTGAGTGAATCAGGAGAGCCCATCCCACAGCGGGAGAAAAGATGGCGGTCAGCTTGAGAATGGATCCGATCAGGATGACCGGACGAAAAAGCCAGGGAATCTTTTCCGGCGGATGCAGGAGCAGACCGGCAATGGCGACTCCCGACAGTGCGATAAAGACGGGAAAGATGATGCCAAGAACCCAGACCACAACAGGTGTAAGGAATACCTGCACGATCAGGTAGTGAAAACGCCGATTTCGCAACCGTCGCACCAGACGGGCCCAGGCCATGTGAACTCTATTGTATACCAGGAGCCGATGGAATCCGGACCCTCACATCATCTTTGCCAGGAGGTTTCGGTGATGCTCCGGTGGATTCTAATTGTGAAAGGGTGTACAATCTCTGCCGCACTGTGAACCGTCTCCATGGATCCAGTGCGGTTTCGCGACAATAGCGAAATCCGGGAGTCCTGTTTCATGAAGATATCGAAATCATCCCGCTCCACAGGGAGCCGTCTGAATCCTGGATGCAATTCCATCACCCATCCTGCCATGAGAGCTGTCGCTTCTGTGCCCCAGTGTCAGCTCCATGCTCTATCTGGAAAGAGAGGCGTTCGATGAAAAACGTACTCGTCCTCGGCGCCGGCCTTGTGGCCCGCCCCCTTCTCCGTTACCTGCTTGCCCATTACGAACACCGTGTTCTGGTGGCAACCCTGGATGTTCCCCGGGCCCAGATCCTCATGGGGGAACATCCCCGTGGGTCCATTATTCACCACGATGTGAGCGACATCCAGAAGACGACTCCCCTGTTAGCAGAGTCCGATGTTGTCGTCAGCCTCCTTCCCGCGGAGCTGAACGTACCCATCGCAAAACTCGCGATTTCCCTTCGAAAACCCATGATCAACACTTCGTACGCTTCTCCGGAAATGTGGGCCCTCGACGAGGAAGCCCGCAGGGGCGGCGTTCTCATCCTGAACGAAATCGGGCTGGACCCGGGAATCGACCACATGTCGGCCGTTGCCAAGGTGAAAGAAATCAAGTTCGGAGGCGGAAAGGTCACCAGTTTCCTGAGCTGCTGCGGAGGATTTCCCGCCCAGGACGCCAACACGAACCCCTGGGGATACAAGTTTTCCTGGAACCCTCGGGGCGTCCTCAAAGCGGGTCTTCAGCCCGCTCGCTACCTCCGGAGCAATGAAGCGGTTGAAATCGATGGTGGCGGCATCGTCTTCGACTACTGCTGGCCCCTGGAATTTCCAGAGCTGGGGGTATTCGAGATCTATCCGAACCGTGACTCCCTCAAGTACGTATCGCTGTACCATCTTGAGGGCGTAAACGGAATGTTTCGCGGAACCCTGCGCTATCCCGGCTGGTGCGCAACGATGCGGGCCATCCGGGACCTGGGACTCTTTGACGCCGAAGAAGTGGAGTGGCCGGAGGGGACGACGTACCGTGACGTTGCGACCCGAAAACTGCAGGGCAATGGAGGCCATCTCTCCGCCCGGCTTGCCCGTTTCCTGGACATCTCCCCCGATTCGGAGGAGATGGCCCGGCTTGAGTGGGTTGGGCTCTTTTCGGACCGTCCCATTGAATCACGGAAGTCCTCTCCCCTCGACATCTTCCTGAACCGGATGCAGGCCCTGATGATGTACCGCCCGGGAGAACGGGACCTCGTGGCCTTACAGCACGTCTTCCACGTGGCCTATCCCGATGGAAGCCGCGAGGAAATCCGTTCCTCCCTTGTCAAAACGGGAGAGCCCTGGGGTGATACCGCGATGTCACGGACCGTATCTCTGCCCGCCGCCATCGCCACACGGCTCATCCTGGACGAGGGCGTCATGGCGGAAGGCGTGCAAGTTCCCGTCCTGAGGGAAATCTACGAACCGGTTCTCAAGGAGCTCGAAACCTACGGAATCCGCATGGAGGAGACCCGCGTCAAAACCTTCCGGAGCCCCCTGGACACCTGAGGAAACGATCCTTTAACCGACAGACAACTCTCTCTTTCCCTACGGGCACTCCCCGGGAATAGAGTCCCCGATTCCACACAGGGAAGTGTCCGCACCCTGGGGACGGCCGAAACCGTAATCCCCTTCATCTCCAGACGCCAGCCGGGGAACGACCAGGACATAAATGTTCCCTTCCAGCGATGGAAGGATTTCGTCCCGATCCCCACCGGTGTCCGAACAGAGAACCGATTCGTGGGAGTAGGTTCCTCCCGCAAGGACGGCAAGATCCCCGGCGTAGACGGTGTAGTCGTCGGCGGAACCACAGGTTTCACCCCATGTCACATGAATATCTCCTCCCGATTTTTGCAGGAGCAGACTGTCTTTGGGAACCTCCATCGGTCCCTCCGCCGATGTCGTAAAGGACCATACGGGACTTTCCGCCGTTCCGCACCCATTGATCGCATGTACCTTCCAGAAGTAGGTGGTTCCCGGGAGAAGACCGATGGCAAGCTCCACCCCCGGCACCGTCCCGGCCAGAGAGGCAGGTGGATTTACCGTATCCAGGTAGACCTCGTAATCCATGGAACCGGGGGATGGATTCCATGTCAGGAATACTTCGGTCGAAAGATCCGAAGCCCCATCCGCCGGGGATACGAGCGTGAAGGATTCAGGCTCCTGAACGCAGCAGCCGTAGATGTCAAAGATTCTGAATCCCGATTCGCCCTGGGCTACTGCGGCGTAATTCCCGGAGACCGAAACATGGCGATTCCAGCCGTTCACGGGGTAGAAGGCAGTCTCCACTGGGGCGGAAGAGTTCGCAACATCGAGGACGTGCAGGCCATCCCATGACCCGGTGTACAAGCGGGTCCCGGAAACAGCAACTCCCAGCCCGCCTAAGGAATCCAGAAACCCTAGCTCCAGGGGATTGGCTGGGTCGGTGATATCGATAATCCTCACTCCACCGTTGGAATCGGCGAGGTAGAGCTGATCTCCCGATCGTACGATGTCCATCGCATGGCCCGGGGTATCGAGCCATCCTGCTTCTGCAGGATTTGCGGGATTTGAGATATCGAGAACCCTGAGACCGTCCGGACCATCGGCGATATAGGCATAGCCCTGCCACACCGTTACGGAAAGCGTTTCCCCGGCCGTGTCATAGAATCCCACTTCCACGGGTGTGGCCGGATCCGAGATATCGATGATTCGGAGACCGGCATAGGAATCGGCCACGTAGGCATAGGTTTCATCCATGACGACATCAGAGACAAAATCGGGAAGACCCAGTCCTCCCAGCCAGATTGGTACCGAGGGCGTCGATACATCGACAATGTCAAGCCTTGTTCCACTTACGACACAGGCACGGTTGTTTCTTACGTCAAGACCCCAGCTGTTCTGGACCAGGTCCAGACGGCCGATCTCCATGGGGTGCACGGGATCGGAAAGGTCGACGATCCGCAATCCGTCCGCGTCATTCGCGATGTACGCCAGGGATCCCGAGATCGTGACATCATAGGTGATGCTGGGGAATTCCAGCCTTCCTCCCTGAACCGGTGCGGAAGGCGTCGACACATCGTAGGAGGTGAACCCTCCCGAATATCCTTCTCCAACGAAAATCCTGCTTCCATCCATGGAAACCGCGCTGACAGATCCTCCTGCCGTCGTAACTTCCAGAGGGTTTAAAGGATCGGTAATGTTGACCACCACAAGGCCGCTGCCATCGTCGGCCAGGAAGAGTTCGTTCCCGGAAACCACGAGATCCATTGTGTTTCCAGGCGTATCCAGATAGGTCTCTTCAAATGGATTGGCGGGATCGGAGATATCTATGACACGGAGCCCTGCGTCCGCATTGGCCATCCAGGCATATCCGCCTGAGACCCTTACGTTATTCGCCCATCCGGGCAGAGGTAGCTGAGTAACCATCGAGGGATTATAGGGATCCGACACATCAATGACACCCAGGCCGGCATCATTGGACGCAAGATAGGCATAGGTGCCGTCCACTGCGACTCCCGCCGTGCAGGTGGACGTAAAGATCTGTCCGAGAAGAACCGGCACCGCCGGGTTTGAGACATCCATCACCCAGAATCCGCTCCAGCAGCCGGCGACGTACACAACGTTACCAACGAGTTCCAGGCCCCTGGCATCCACGGAGTCGGAATAGAACCCTTCCACAAAGGGAGAGGCCGGGTTCGACAGGTTGACGATCTGCAGACCTCCCCTGTCATCGGCGACATAGGCCATGGTTCCGGAGAGGATGACGTCACGGATCGTATCGGGGAGGGATACCTGTCCTACGATCAGCGGCGTGTCCGGGTCGGAAAGGTCAACAACCCAGAGTATGGCCCCTGAAGCGACCACTGCCAGATTTCCTTCTCCGTCCACGGCATAGGAGACTCCAAAGGACCAGGATCCCGTTTTCTCGACACAGCCTGTCGTGAAGGTATGCTCTCCGGTGCTGCTTCCGCCGCACCCGTTGACCCCCACAACATTCCAGAAATAGGTCGTTGAGTGTTCCAGACCCTCGATGAAGGTATGGCTGTCCTGGATCCCTGAACGGTAGAGAGGCGGCGGTGATGTGGTTCCCAGGTAGAGATCATAGGACGTCTGTCGGTTGGAGTCCTGCCAGTCCAAAATGATGTCGGTCGGCTGATCCGTGGCCCCGTCCCCGGGAGACTGAATTGAGAAGGGCCAGGGAGCACAGCAGGGGCGGCAGGCGTCGAAGGCGCGAACCCGGACGCTGTCAACCAGCGAGTACCAGTACCAGCCCGGGGAGACATAGTGGAATCGAACGATGACACCTGAAAATCCGGAGTACGCAGTCAGATCGAGGCTCACCGGCTCCCCTGGCCCGTACGGACTGTGATCCTCGTCCCAGGTCAGGAGAGGCGCCCACGATCCTCCGCCATCCGTGGAGATTTCCACGGAGAAGAGATCTTCCCCGCTCACGGCATCGTGATAGGCTCCCGTAAACTCGAGATGGATCGAGGAGGCCTCCGGAAGATCCAGCCACGGGGTCCAGAGCTCCGCATCGATGGCGCCTCCGCACCAGTCGCTGTCACCAACGGCTGCATCCCCTTCCCCCCCGGCATAGTTGGGTCTTCCCGTCACCGAGGTCACCGTCCAGTCACACCCCTGGTTCATGATGACGCTCCACCCGTCCGGGGGCCAGGTCTCAAAGGTTTCATCTATGAGAACCGTTTCCCCTGCTCCAGTCTGCACCTGGAAGGGCTCGCTCCATGTTCCCTCCGAAGCCTGAATTTCAAGAGAAAAGTCAAGGTTTGTCATGCATGCCAGCCCCGGATCGATGTCAAAGATGAACCCATCCAGGGACTGGGCCTCTTCACCGGCGATAAGATCGGGAAAACCGATCGTACCGGACTGAATGGTCACCCCCGGCGTCGTACACGTCAGGACTCCGCTGATCCCGGTCAGGGACGTGGTCCCGACGTTCTGAATGTTGACCCACATCTGGATGGTTTCACCGGGATCGGCCACTCCGTCTCCATTCCCCGCTCCCCCGGACATGCATTGATCATTGATAGTAAAACTGCGGAAGTCTGCCCCCGCCGCCCCCGTCGTGAATTGATACTTCTGGCTCTGGATGGATCCACAACCGTTGAGCGCCACCACGTACCACGTATAGGTCGTGGAGGGAGACAACCCGGAAACCCAGATTTCATCGTAGGGGAGATTTCCAAGGTAGAGGGGCGGATTGATACCTGTGCCCAGATAGAGATCGTACCTTTGAGCTCCCGGAGACGGGTTCCAGTCCAGCGAGACAGGAATCGGCACATTGGTCTCACCGTTGGAAGGCTGAAGCAGGCTGAATGCGGCGGGGTTACCGGTCGAAAAAGATCGGACCTCCGTCGCAGTCGTTCCACAGGCATTGTGAGCCTCCACGGTCCAGAAAAAGGTGGTGTTCGGGGGGAGAAGGGCTTCCAGATGGGCATTCGATCGTCTCAGATCGGTCCCGGTCTGGGCTTCCGGTGGATTCACCGTGTCGAGATAGAGGCTGTAGGTCAGAGCTCCTTCCGCATCCTCCCAGTCGAGATCAGGATTGCAGGACACCGGATCCTCCCCCTCTCCGGGAGAGCTGAGGGAAAAGGGTCCTGGAGGACCGCTGCAGCACCCGCTGAAGTCGACCAGTGTCAGATCGAAAGTGTCGGCGACGACACCCAGAAACCCGGAAAGTTCCGTATCCATGGCAGAATCGGGAGTATCGTACGCTCCGGCAAGGAACGGGGAAGCCGGGATGGAGACGTCGATCACCAGGAGCCCGGAGCCTAACGTGGAGGCAAAAACCTGGCTTGCGGAAAGGAAGATCCTTATGACAATATCTGAGGTCGGGAAGTAACCGACCACAGAGGGTGAGGACGTGTCGGAAACATCCAGGATGTAGAGGCCATCCGCAGCTCCCACATAGGCCAGCGTTCCGGAGACACGGACGCTGAAGCTGATGGCTGGAAGATCGGTCCGGCTGGCCTGGACAGGATTGGCCGGATCGAAAACATCGAAGATTCGGAATCCTCCCTGGCGCGCGGCCGCGTACAGGTAGGGCCACTGGATATCCACGCTCCGGACGCTTGCAATGGGGGAGCGGGCCCCCACTTCCACCGGTGAGGCTGGGTCGGAAACGTCAAAGATTCGAATTCCCTGATTATTCGCTGCCAGGTATGCGTACGAACCGTCCAGTGTAACCTCTCTTCCGGTATAGGGGTCGGAGTGGCCGATTTCCACGGGGTTCGCAGGATCTGCGAGATCGACGATCACGAGACCCCGGCTTAAATCCGCCACATAAGCATAGCCGTCCCGGACTGTTACATCGTAGGTCGATCCGTTCAGAGCCGCCTCTCCATGGAGGACGGGAACGGCGGGATTGCTGATGTCATAGACCTTGAGGCCCTCGAGATACGAGGTCACGACGGCATATCCGGAATAAAAATCGATTCCCAGCAGGTCGCCGTAGGATTCGTCGTATGATCCAAGCTCCGTAATGGCATCGACCTGGGTCGTATCCAGGATCCTCATTCCCGCGCCGTTGTCCGCCACGTAGGTTATCGTACCCACGGGGAGGGCATAGAAGGCATTGCCCGGCGTATCGTAGCTTCCCTCGATGTAGGCCGAATCGGGCGTGGTGATGTTTACGATTTGAATGCCCCCGAGGGAATCGGAGACACAGGCGTGGGTTCCCGAAACCTCTACCCATTCGGCATAGAAAGAGACCGGTACGATCGTCCGTTCCTGCGGATCGGTCGGTGTGACCAGCTCATAAACGATTAACCCTGTGTTGCCGTCTGCGAAATAGATATGGGTCCCGTCCAGTTCCAGCCCTTCCGCGTACCCGCTATACGTCCACCGCATCGCCTCTTCATAGATGGAAGCCGGATCGGACACATTAAGGACTCGCAATCCATAATAGGCATCGACGACGTAAACGTAGTCTCCGGACACTTCCACGTCACGGGCATTTTCCAGCGCGTAAAAACCGAGCTGGAACGGGTGGGCGGGATCAGTGACATCGAGGACAAAGAGACCTGAAAACTCCACAGCAAGGTAGAGTCGATCCCCCACAAAGGACATTCCGCCCCTTGCCGAACCTCCGGATGGAATTGGAAAGGAACCCAGCAGTACGGGAGCGGCTGGATCGGTTAGATTGAAGGTAAGGAGTCCCGAACTGTCGTCACAGACATAGAGGACGGATCCGCGTACTTCCAGGATGCCTTCGTCGGTCGGATTGGGGAGGAGAATCTCATTCACCTTGACAGGGTTGGAGGAATCGCTGATATCGATGACCTGGAGGAAGAATCCATTTCCCATGTAGGCATAGGTACCGTTCACGGTGAGGGAACGGACAGTCCCGTAGAGGTTGTCGGGCCACTGAGAGGTGAAGTTCATGCAGGTCGTCTCAAAGGACGATTCCGGTCCGGTGGTGACACTGCAGGACGCCACAGCTTCCACATACCAGAAGTAGGTCGTCGACCCGCTGAGTCCCGACACTGGATAGGAAGACCCGGTGAGGCCTTCTGCCAGGAGGGGCGGCGGAGATTCGGTCCCAAAATACAGCGTGTAGGTAGTGGTATCGGTACAGTCTTCCCAGTCCAGGACGAGATTGGTTTGTTGACCCGCCGCACCGTCAGCCGGGAAGAGGGTGTTCGGAACGGAAGGCTGTTGGCCGCATGTCGTAAAGGACCATATGGAGCTCTCCGTCTGATCGCATCCGTTGTACGCGATGACTTTCCAGTAGAACGTTGTTCCCGGGGGGAGACCCTGCAGATCGGTTTGGGACATCCCCAGCCCGCTGACGGGCACCTGTGCGGGAGGATTGACGATATCGATGGCCACGTCGTAGGAAGTGGCACCGGGCACGTCATCCCAGTCAAGGGTGAAGTCAAAGGGCTGATCGATCGAACCATCCGGGGGGAAAAGAAGGGTGACCGCATCGGGGGCTCCCGTCGTAAAGCTTCCGGAAGGCGAGACCGTGCTGCCGCAGCTGTTGAACGCTTCCACCCTCCAGTAGTAAGTCGTGTCGGAGGCAAGGGTATACGCATACTCGGAGGTCGTCACATCGGAGCCGACCTGGACCCCGGGGGGATCGACCGTGTCGACGTAGACATTGTACCCTTCGGCTCCGGGAGCATCCGACCAGTCGAGCGTAAGATCACATGAAACATGGGTTTCACCGCCGGCGGGAAACTGGAGTGCGGGCTCGGCGGGTGGGCCGGAACAGCAGCCCGAGGGATTGAGTATATCCATCCCGTAATAATCCGAAACATAGAGATACACGCCGACTCTCTCCGATGCCATGGCATTGATGGGGGTGTCGTAAGCCCCGATCTCGGCAGGTGCGTAGGGATTCGACACATCAACCATCCGGATGCCCGTGATCCGGTCGGAAAGATAGAGGATAGACCCTTCCATGCTCAGCGATGTAGCGTACCCGCCGCTGAACGGGTATGTGTAGGAAGAAACTTCCGTCGGGTTGTACGGGTCGGAGACATCCACCACATGAAGCCCGGAATAGGATGCGGCCACGTAGGCAAAGGAACCTCGAACCAGGACATCCAGGACTGCCTCCGGAAATCCGATCGAGGCGATTTCATAAGGGTTATAGGGGTCCGATACGTCGACGACCCTCATCCTTCCGTCCGCCGAAGCGATATAGGCTATAGGCCCGACAACATGGATGGCATTGGATGTGGCACCCAGAGGAAGATAGCTCAGGTTTACGGGAGACACGGGATCGGAAACATCGACGACCCCGATACCCTGAGATACGGCAAGGTAGGCATAGCCGTTTTGAGAAACGGCTTCCCTGGACCACCACACGGAATTTCCCGCCACGGCAGGCGTGGAAGGGTCCGTTACATCCAGGACCCACGTACCGTTACTGTTGGCAACATAGGCATAGGCGCCATCGACATTGACAGCCCTGGTTCCCAGGGGCAGATCGAGCACCATCGTTCGGACAGGAACTAACGGGTCGGAAAGATCGAAGACGTAGATTCCCTCGTAGTAGGCGCTGACGTAGAGATAGTCTCCTACCTGTGTCATATCCCACAACAGGCTTTCCGATTCATCAAAGAAGGAGAGTTCCGAGGGATTGGTTGGATCGGAGATGTCGATAATCCGTACCCCTTTCGAGGTGTTGGCCACGTAGGCCACGGATCCATCGATTTCGGTATGAAATGCGTAACCCGGCGTATCCATATATCCCACGGAATAGGGATTCGACGGATCCGCAATGTTGATAATCCGAACACCCTCTGTCCCATCGGCGACATAGGCCAGTACACCCTCCACCCTGACGGATTCCGTATATCCAGCCGTGGCGAAGGAAGCAAGGTAGGTGGGGTCATCGGGTACTGACACATCAAAGGTCAGGAGGGCGTTTCCGCCGTCGGCTAAAAGAAGGGTCGTCCCCGTCAGGGCAACACCTTCCGAATACCCGGGGGTCTCGTACGTGGATACCTCAACGGGATTGTATGGATCCGAAAGATTAAGAACCCGGAGGCCATAGTAGGTGTCGATCAGGTAGGCATACGATCCCGATACCGCGACATCCCGGATATAAGCTCCTTCCAACGCGAAAGAACCGATTTCGACAGGCTGGGACGGTGTCGATACATCCAGAATATGAAACCCACCGAATCCATCACAGAGGTACGCAGTGGTACCCTGAATTTCCAGTCTCTCGTTACTCGAACCGGGCGTATCAAAGAGCCCGATCTGGCTGGGATGGGAGGGGTCGCTCAGATCGTAGATCCCGAGTCCGCGTCCGGTCATCGGAAGGTAAAGATAACCTCCGGCGGCCACAGGCCCTCCTTCCCCCATGCTGGTTCTCATGTCGAATTCATAATTTTTTACGGGAACAAGGGGGTTGGATATGTCGACAACCTGAAGCATGTTCCCGTTGGGAACGTAAAGATAATTCCCGTAGATTTCGCAGGAAACAGTCTCCCCGTAGGGTACTCCCGGCCAGTTACCTTCCTGGTTCATGCAGGTCGTCGTAAACGATTTCAACGGGCTCTGCATGACACCGCAGTCATTGATTGCCTCAACGTACCAGAAATAGGTCGTTCCCGGGTTTAACCCGCTGACTTCCAGGGATCGTTCCGTCAGGCCGGACTGGTAGAGGGGAGGCGGATTGGTATCCCCAAAGTAGAGGGAATAGCTCTCAGCCTGGCTCGATTCCGTCCATATAAGGGGGGCCGTGGGTGCGACTCCTGTCAACCCGTCGTTGGGGTAGGCAAGATCAAAGATCCCCGGCCTCGGGCAGGTACAGGGGAAACAGAGCGGAGAGACCGACAGATGCACGTCGTCCACCTGGATGTACCAGGTCCAGTCCGGTGAAACATAGTGAAATCGGAGAATGGTTCCTTCCGATCCCAGATAGGAATCCAGGTTGAGGCTGACGGCTTCCCCCGGCCCCGCGGGGCTGTGGTTCTCATCCCAATGGAGGAGAGTGATCCATCCGGATCCTCCGTCTGTAGAAATGTCGACATCGAAATAGTCTCCCCCGCCCGGGAGATTATCCCGGTAGGATGCGAAAAAGGAAAGTTCAGCCGTCTGAGCCTGGGAGAAATCAAGGACGGACGTCCTGAGTTCCGTATCCATCGTTGTCCCATTCCCGCAAAGATCGGAATCGGCCGTGGCGGCATACCCGCTTCCTCCCGTAGTATTGGACCGCCCTGTAAGTTCCGTGGAGGTCCAGCTACAGGCACCTCCATTATTGATCACATCCCACCCGGACGGAGACCAGGCTTCAAAAGTTTCCTGAATAAGAGCGCCGGGGATCTGTCCGATGGATATGTTGAAAGATGACTGCCAGGTACCCTCATTGGCCGTGATGTCCACATCAAACCGAACGGCAGTCCCACAGGGCAGTGTCTCATCCACCTGGATTGCGAACCATTCGTTTCCACTCCTCTGCTCTCCGGCAGGGATATCCGGGAAGGAAGACCAGCCCCTGAGTATCGTAATCCCGGGTGAACTTGCAGGAATGGAGGCAGAAACTCCTGTGGCATCTACCGGACCCTCGTTCATAAGATGGACAGACAGGTATACCGTTTCTCCCGGATCAACTGACCCGTTTTGGTCGCCTGGGTACCCGGGACCACAATGATCTTCGATTCCAGGAAGTAGGCAGAAAAGGGAAGGTGATCCCGTCGTAAATTGAAACTTCTTACTCCACGTCGTTCCACACCCGTTTACCGCCTCCACCTGCCAGTAATAGGTCGTGGAGGGTGACAGGACCCCGGTAAGAATGCTCGTTTCAAAGACAGTGGCGTCGAAGAGCGGCGGGGGATCCTCCGCGCCTCCGTACACCCGGTAATATTCGGCTCCTTCCGAAGCTTGCCACTCCAGAAGAAGGGTGGCCGGCTGGTTCATCGCCCCGTTGGGAGGGGAAAGAAGCTCAAAGGCCCCCGGTCCTCCCGTCGTAAAGGACCAGGCCAACGATTCCGCGGTTCCATCCGGGGAGATGGCCACAACCTTCCACCAGTACGTCATATCGGGCTGGAGGGAAACGTATACCTCAGAAAGAGGATGGTCCTGAGCGACAAGGGAAATGGGAGGATTGACCGTATCCAGATAGACGTTGTAGCGCAGGGCCTGGGCACTCTCTTCCCAGTCCAGTAAGACCTGGCAGGGAATATGTACCGCACCGTCGGACGGAGTCAGAAGGTTGAACGGCTCGGGGATTCCGGAGAGGCATCCGTTCAGGTCGAAGACTTCCACATTCTCGTAATCCGCCACCACGGCAAGGGCTCCCATCATGTCGGTATCCATGGATGTACCGGGGGTATCGAAGTGGCCGGCCAAGGATGGACTGGCCGGGTTGGAAAGGTCAAGGAGGTAGAGACCGTCATTATCCGAAAGGAGAAGGTATCCTCCGGCCGGAGTTACGCGGCGTGCATACCCGGGGGTGTCAAAGAATGCGATTTCAGAAGGGTGATAAGGATCGGAGACGTCCAGGACCCTGAGCCCCTCTCCTCCGTCGGCAAGGAAGGCCAGTCCCCCGGAAACGACCACGTCCCGGCAGTATCCCGACGTGTCGAAAATGGCGACTTCCACGGGATCTTCCGGATTGGAGATGTCGGCAATAAAGAGCCCGCTGGACCCGACTGCGGCGAAAGTATATCTTCCGGACACGGAAACATTCCGAATGGTTTCGGGCGTGAGGACCCGCCCAACCTGATAGGGATTGGCAGGATCGGAGACATCCAGGATTCTCAGCCATCGCCCGGACGCCAGGCAGGCATAGTCTCCCTGAATTACTGCGCCCATTGCGGAATAGGGTGCCCATCCCACCTCGCCGGGTGACAGCGGTGTGGTGATGTCGTAGATGTAAAACCCGCCGCCCCAGTCGGACTGGTAGAGGTAATTCCCTGAAATAACGGTGTTCAGCGGATTCGTGAAGTGCTGAATCGTGCCCGATTCGACCGGGTTGGAGGGATCGGAAAGATCGAGAACAACCATCCCTTCGGTTGAGGCAGAAATGTAGGCGGTCGACCCGGTTACCGACACGCCCAGATAGGGGCTGTGGGACAGGTCATACGTGCTCTGGAAAACGGGAGAGGCCGGGGTGGTTACATCCAGAAGGGTGACTCCACCGTACTCCTGGGAAAGGGAAGCTCTTGCACCCGAAAGGGCGACATGCATCGTATGGACATCGTTGTCGTATTGCCCGATCTGCGTGGGAGCGGCCGGATTGGAGACATCCAGGATCCTCAGACCGTCACTGCCGTCCACCATATACAAAACGCTTCCCTGCAGATCTATCCATTCGGGATAGCTGGTAACAAAGAAGGTCCCGATCTGCGCAGGTGCCGCAGGAGTGGATAGATCGTAGACCCGAAGGCCCGGCTGAGTGGCATAATCATCGACACCGCCGATGAGGTAGAGATCGCTTCCGTCGAGGGTCACGCACTCCGGGTACATCTCCACTTCAAGGTGGGAGATCTCCACGGGATTGGAGGGATCGGTAATATCGACGATCCACAGGACCATGTAAATGTCGGCTGCATAGAGGTAGGAACCGGACACGGCCACGTCCCGGATATCGGGAGTGATTCCCATGATGGGAGGAGGCGCAAAGGTACCGACACCGGTCGGACTTGAAGGATCGCTCACGTCCAGGATGGCAACTCCGCCTGTTGAGTCAGCGGCATAAAGGAGGGTCCCGTCCTTTTCCATCCCTCCCCGCAGGTATCCCGGTGTATCGAAGACGGACAGCAGGGAAGGATTTTCCGGATCGGAAACGTCGTAGATCAGGATGCCGGCACTCTGTGCCGGCACGTATAGCGTGGTTCCGTCCAGGACCATCTCTCCCTCGTCGATCCACGAAGGCAGGATGATTTCGTTCACCAGGAGCGGATTAGCCAGATCCGATACATCCAGGATCTGCAGGGTCGTGCCGCTTCCGGCATAGAGATAGTCTCCGACAAACCGGGAGGAGCGGGTTTGTCCGTACAGGCCCCCCGGATGGCGGGAAAGCTCATCCATGCAGGTCGTTGTGAAGGTGGACTCGGCAGAGGATGTCGTATCACATCCGTTGACAGCTTCCACAATCCAGAAGTAATCGGTACCCGGATCCAGTCCGGAAAGGGGCAGATGGAGATCCGTGATCCCCGACTGGTAGAGGGGCGGCGGAGAGGACGAACCGAAATAGAGATTGTAGGAAACCGTATCGGAGGCCTCCGTCCAGGAAAGGTCTACGTCGAAAGGTATGCCCGTGGTGCCGCTTTCGGGATAGACGGGCAGAGGAACCCCGGGAGTCAGGCAGGTCACCGAGGTCGAGGCAAAGGCCGTGTTGTTTCCTGAATCGGGGTCCGGTTCATAGGCGATCAGGGCTGCCGAAATATCGACGCTTCCTTCCGCCCCCGTCTCAAAGACAGCGGAAAAGGAATCCGACGATCCGCCGGACAGCAGGGGAAGAGTACAGGTCAAGGTTTGGGAAGGCCCGTCCCAGGAACAGCGAGGGTCGCTTTCGCCGGCCTGGTACGTCAGCGTCGTTCCCGTCAAACCGTAGGTTTCCGTAAGGACCACGGACGTGGCGTCCTCCGGCCCGGCATTGGAGACGTCCGCCGTAATGGTCAGATCGGCCCCTGTGATCACGGGATCGGGCACGTCGGTCAGCGCCGTAAATCCGAGGTCCGCACCGGGTCCGGCCCATCGGACCATCCGGGATTCCGAAGGGATCGCATTTGAATAGACGGTAATCTCGAGCCATCCCGGCGTCAGGCCGGAAAGAGCCGGGGAGATCCAGGAGATATCCGACCACCCGTTTCCCTGATCGACAGGAAGGCAGGATAATTCTCCGGTGGTGAGATGGAGGACCTGGACGAGGGGATGGTTGGTCGCGGAATCCATTTCCGTCCCCCCGGAAGCGCCGGAGAGACCTTCGAATCCCGACCCGGTCAACTCCAGGGCATCTCCCTCAAAGAGGGGGCCGGAGATCGGGTCCAGGATCGGCCTCCAGGCTTCATCGTAACCCAGGTCCGGGTCAAAAAGTTCACACAGTGCTGTTGCTCCGCTCTGGTACCCGCCTGCAAGGAGAACCTGTCCGCTCAGCAGAAGCGTGACGGTATGATCGTATAGCGTGGAGAACAGGGATCCCACAGAAATCCACGTTCCGTTCCAGGGACGGTAGATTTCCGCACTTGCCGTTGTCCCCGTCACTCCGCCTGCGGCAAGGACCTCACCGGAGGGCAGGAGGAGCGTGATGTGTCTCTGCCTCGCCTGGCTCAGTGAACCGGTGAATGACCATGAATCCGTATCCGGATCGAAGAGTAGGCAGGAGGAAAGATAGGTGGGGGTGCCCTGATTGTGATAACCTCCGGAGATCAGGGCCTTTCCTGAAGGAAGAAGCACAGCACTCGCTCCCGTCCGGGCTTCTCCCATGTCAGGAAGGTCGGACCAGGTTCCGGAGATCGGATTATAGATTTCCGCAGAGGACAGGTATCCTTCCCCGATGTTCTGGCCTCCAGCGGACAGGACCCTTCCATCCGGGAGAAGAACCATTGCGGAGTTATACCGGGCGTGACTCATGGAACCTGTCCAGGTCCAGGCACCCGTCTTGGGATCGTAAATTTCGCAGGTGTTCAGTACTGTGCTTCCTCCATCCCGGACACCGCCCGCAAGCAGTACTCTCCCATCCTTTAAAGGAACTGCACGGGGTGCGCGACGGCTCTGGTTCATGGATCCCGTAAAACTCCAGCTGTCCAGGTCCGGATCGTAGAGTTCAGCCGTGGCCAGCTCTCCTCCGGCCCACCCACCGGCAACGAGAATTTTCCCATCGTCCAGAAGTACGGCAACGTGATTCCCTCGCCCATTCTGCATGGGGGCCGCGGCGCTCCACGTTCCGGCGTCCAGGTCGAAAATTTCGACACTGGCGGCCGCGCTTCCATATCCGCCCGTTACCACGGTCCTCCCGTCGGGAAGGATTGTGGCGGTGTGGTCGTAACGCCCGATCGCAAGAGAACCGGTGGAGGACCAGCTTCCCCCCTCTGGATCGTAGAGCTCCGACGAGGTCTCCGCCCCTTCTCCCCCGGTGAAGAGAACGAACCCTCCGGGAAGAAGCGTGGCTGCATGTTCCATCCTGGGAAGGGAAAGGGACTCTCCCGGGCTCCAGGTGCCGGCGGAGGGATCGTAAACTTCACACATCCCCGTGGCATTTCCGCCGCCGACAAGAACCGTTCCGTTGGGAAGAAGGGTCGCCGTATGGATCTGCCGTGCGGTATTCAGCGATCCGGTGGAAGACCACGTCCCGGAGACTGGATCGTAGATTTCACAGGAGTTTAGCGAAACTGCCCCATCAAAACCTCCTGCAGCCAGGACGGTTCCGTCATAGAGCAACGTGGCGGTATGGGAGTACCGGGCGGTTCCCAGGGGACCCTTATCCGTCCAGGTACCGGCAATGGGATCGAAAACTTCCGTGTCACTGTGCACGGTCCCGCTGTCTTCTCCTCCCGCGACAAGGATCGTCCCATCCTGGAGAAGCGTCGCCGTGTGGTTATTTCGGGCGACATTCATGACCGGGCCTTCACTCCAGGTTCCCGTGGCCGGATCGTAGATTTCGATACTGTCCAGGACGGCGGCACTTCCCTGACCTCCCGCGACGATCACCCGGCCGTCGGGGAGACGCGTAGCCGTGTGGCCGTAGCGGCCATGGGTCAGCGAACCGGTCCCGCTCCAGGTTCCAGAGTTGGGATTATAGATTTCACATGAGGTGAGGCAGACACCTGCGTTGACGCCGCCGGTCACCAGGACTCTTCCGTCCCGGAGCAGGACGGCAGCGAGGTAGGTTCGGGGTGTGGACATGGACCCGGTGGAGGTCCAGGTTCCCGTGACCGTGTCGTAGAGCTCCGCACCGTCCGTCGGTACTCCCTCGTTGTCTCCTCCCATCAGGAGGACCTTGCCGTCTGTGAGCAGGATCGCATTGTGGGATCGTCGTCCCTCGACCATTGACCCCACCGTCGTAATGGAGGGATCGACCAGGAGAGGCCACACCAGGCCAGCCGGATCGATCGTGAGTGTGAGGGTCTTCACCTCACCCTCTCCGTTACGAACCAGGTTCCAGCGGGCCGCGGAACGGGATACGGTCCCGGCCGCGTCCATTATCCAGGGAGCAAGAAAACGCAGGCCCCTTCCTTGCCGGTCCACGAAGCGGACTTCTCCATCATGGAGAAAGATGCGATCTACACCGGAGGTTTCGGACAATTCGTACGCAAAGCTGCGCGGGCATTGTGGAGATTCCAGGAACATCCATTCCTTCAGATGTCCTGTTTTCGCGGTATACACGACATCGGTATCCGGGTATACCCGGGAATAGAGTGCCGTTCCTCCCTGCGGATCCAGGGTGGCGGATCCTGCATCGATCGCACGGAGACCCAGACGTACACCATCCCCCTCCACGAGGAAGGGCTGATGATAGGTATCGGGAAGCCAGGCACGAAAGGTGCCGGCTCGATAGGCATTGGAGAGAACACCCTGAATGATCCGATCATGTACCCGGTATGTTTCTCCGGCAAAACGGGCTCTGGAGTTCCATTCCCCTTGCAGGCTTGGAAAGGTCTGGATCAGATGTTCCATCATTCCGGATGGGCCATGAACTCCCTGTTCAGACAATCTCGATTCGGTCTGATGCGACGGTCCCGAGTGGATATCCAATCCCGGCGGAAAGAGAACGGGTATTCCCCGGACATGTAAGGGCAGGGCCACAATGGCTATCACGAACGTAAATAGGACGGACCGAAAACGGCACCAATTAGTTTGAGTTTTCATACGGTACTCCATCCCCATAATCTCTTCCTCTTCAGTGTAGAAGAGAGCCTGTCTTCTGTCAAATGGGTCGATGGAGTGGTATGGAAGAACCGTCTCCTCACAAAACCTTTAAACCCGACTCCCTCCCAGGTAAAGTCACCCCGGAGGTCGATGAAGAGTTGGGAAAAGGTGAGAATACGTTCTAGAGTCTATCTATTAACGGATCTTGAACCTGGATCGGCGGCGGGGACTTCGGATCGACCGCCCCGTTGCCTTTTTCTGGCCTCCCCCCATGAGCGCCGACACTTCCTTGGCTCCTTCCTGAGCCAGCTCAGGGGTTGTTCCATGGGTACTGTCGTAATCGAAGCCTTCGAGACGCTTTCTCTCAATGGCCGATCCCAGGATCCGCTCCAGCTCGTGGATCATGGGCAGATCGTCCACCGTGACGAGTGTGTAGGCATCGCCGGTCCGTTCCGCCCTCCCCGTGCGTCCGATCCTGTGGATATAGGCCTCAGTGGTGTCGGGAATGTCGTAGTTGATGACGTGGGAAATGGCCTCGATATCCAGTCCGCGAGATGCGATATCCGTGGCAACCATGATGGGAAAGGTACCCTTTTTGAATCCTTCCAGGGCAGACTGCCGCTGACTCTGTGTCCGATCGGAATGGAGACAGGTGACGCGATATCCTTCTCGTCCAATTTGAAGGGCAAGCCTCCGGGCCCGGTGCTTGGTCCGCGTAAAAATCAGGACCGATTCCCCCCTGGCCTGATGAAGCAGGGCCAGAAGAAAACGGGTCTTCATATAACGGGAAACGGGGTAGAGGGCATGGGTGACGGTTTGCACCGGGCGGTCATGACCAACTTTGATCCGCCGGGGTGAACGCAGGGTCTGGGAAGCCAGACGTTCCACTTCCGGAGGAAAGGTTGCCGAAAAGAGCATGGTTTGCCGGTTTTCCGGAAGATGCTGAAAGATTCTTTTCAGATCGGGAAGGAAACCCATATCGAACATGCGGTCGGCTTCGTCCAGGACTAAGACGTCCAGGCTGTCCAGACGGATCGTCTTTTGCCGGATATGGTCCAGAAGGCGCCCCGGGCATGCGACGATGATGTCTACGCCTCGTTTGAGTGCCTGGATCTGGGGCTTGATCGGCACACCTCCATAGATCGTCGCACTGTGAATCCCCGTCTCCGCACTGAGAAGGACAATGTGCTCATCAATCTGTTGAGCCAGTTCCCGGGTAGGAGTAAGGACCAGGACTCTGTGTCCTTTCCCCGGTGTCGTCAGGAGCCTGTGCAGAATGGGAAGGACAAATGCGGCGGTCTTTCCCGTTCCGGTCTGGGCCGTTCCGATCAGGTCCTGACCGGTCATGGCGAGGGGAATGGTTTCGGTTTGAATGGGTGTGGGTGTGGAGAATCCAGCACGATCGATGCCGGTCGAAAGACGGGCATCCAGTTGAAATTGGTTGAAACTCAACATAAATCCTTGTCTTCAGGAGTCAAAAGTGCGTCAGGAGAGTATGGAAGAACATATCTGGATGACTGAACCAACGACTGCTGATTTTGAAATGAATACAACGTCTTATTATACACGACCTTATGGATCCCTGTCAAATCTGATATTTTTGGCAGTATCGAGATCAAGGTGACGATAATCCGGTCATCAGCCAGGATTGCATCATCTTCCGGATGCACGCATTCATCGAGGTCACGCCGGCGATGCGGCTGGAATCTTTTCCCCGTCTGCCTCATCCACCCGATGTGTGGCACCACAATGGGGGCAGGTAATCGTTTTTCCGCTGTAGACGGGTGGCACCTTAAGATTCGTTCCGCAGGCACAGGCAATGAAGATGAAGCCGTTCAAGCGCCAGAGGAGATCGGTCACCTCCCGGTGCTTTTCCACCGGTCCCTGAACCTTCGATTCCGTGGGAGCGACTTTCTTCGGTTCCTTATCTTCCTGAATTGCCGAAAAGGGCACAAGGCCAACAGCCCTTCCCGTAACCTTTCGAAAGGCTTCGTCGTAATCGGCGAGGACCGGGTTGCTTGCAAGGGATTTCAGGATCTGAATGCGTTTGGAAATGGGAGGATGGGTGCTGGTAAGGTCGGAAAGGCCCCGGGCAGATACCTTGAGAGGATTGACAATGTACATCGGTGCCGTGGCCCGGGTGGCGGACCGCAGCTTCTTCGATGTTTTCGATATCTTTTCCAGAGCTCCCGCCAGACCGGACGGGTATCGCGTGAACTGAACGGAGGAAGCGTCTGCAAGGTATTCCCTGCGGCGGCTTAAGGAAAAATAGATCAGCTGAGCAATAATGGGAGAGAGAACCACAAGGACCAGGGCCACAACGAGGATGATGGCCTGCAGCTGTCCGCTGTTCCCCCGGGAGGACGTACGTCTTCCCCCGCCTCCCCAGATCAGCATCCGGACGGAGAAGTCCGCCAGCATGACAATCGTTCCCATCATGATTCCCACAAACATCATGTACAGGACATCCCGGTTGCGGATATGGCCGATCTCGTGGGCGATCACACCCTGAAGTTCGTCCCGGCTCAGCAATTCAAGGAGGCCGGCGGTTACGGCGATCGATGCCGTTTCAGGCTTTCGCCCCGTGGCAAAGGCATTGGGTGCCGGGTCGTCCACGATGTAAATGTCGGGAACTCTGGGCAAACCGGCCGCCAGGGCCATCTCCTCTGTTACATTATAGAGAACAGGGTGATCCGCCTTCGTGATTTTCCGAGCGCCCGACAGCCCCAGAAAGATGGTATCCCCGGCCGTATAGCTTACCAGGGCGAGGATCATCCAGATGAAAAAGGCCGCAACCAGCCCTCCCACACCCATTCCCGGGTGAAGGACTTCTCCCACGGCGTACCCCGTAAGGAAGAGAAAAGCCGCCATGACGACAACGAGAATGACCGATCGGCGCTGGTTGGCTCGAATAATTTCCCACATATCAGAAAGCGACCTTGGGAGCCTCCCGCTCGGCGGCGTCTTCCACCTCGAAGAATTCCGACCGGGTGAAATTGAACATTCCTGCAACGATATTGCTCGGGAACATTTCCGTCTTGTTGTTGTACTGAAGGACGGAATCATTGTAAAACTGGCGGGCAAAGCTGATCTTGTTTTCCGTGGATGTCAGCTCCTCCTGCAGGGCCAGGAAGTTCTGATTGGCCTTCAGGTCAGGATAGTTTTCCGCTACGGCAAAGAGGCTCCGGAGCGTCTGAGACAGAGCGTTTTCCATCCTGGCCCGGTCCGCCACGCTGTCGGTCACCGAAATGGCCTGCTGGCGGGCTTTGGTCACAGCCTCCAGGGTTTCCCGTTCATGGTGCATGTACCCTTTGACCGTTTCCACCAGATTGGGAATGAGGTCATGGCGTCGCTTGAGCTGAACGTCGATCTGGGACCAGGAATTTTTTACCTGGTTTCGCAGACGCACGAGGGCGTTAAAAATTCCGATCAGCCAGAAGACAATGCCTACGGCAAGAATCAGGATGACAATAAAAGCAGCGAACATAGGTTTCCTCCTTCAGGTTTCCTTAGCTGTGCGAGAACAGAGAATCACAATGGATCCCAATCAACAATCCTACGCTATTTCTCTCTATTTTATTCACTTCCACCCTCTGGATGAAAGACCTCTCCAAGAAAATTCAACACGACTTTATCTTCCGATCCAGAATTGGCCCCGGGAGCATCCAGAATCCTGCCCAACTCCCCTTCCTCGAACCAGAGTCCATGCATCTCCGGGCAACGATCCAGAATAACAGGAGTGGGTCCCTCCATCTGTACCTTGTCCATCTTCCGGGAGCATCGGGGACATCGGCGGTCCCGTTCACGGACATCTGCTCCGGGAAGGGTTTCGATGTCGGGAATGTCAAGCGGGAGATCAAGGGCCCGGGTAAGCAGGCTGAGTTCCTCCCTGTCGAACCAGAATCCCCTGCATCCCATGCAGTAATCCAGTTCGATGGACAGGCGCTCCACAACAATGAGTTCCACATTACAGGTCGGACATTTCATGAAAGATACCCCTTTATTATCCCGGTGTCACTGGATATTATCCAGGAATCGTTTCTGCAAATCATCCAGGGGAAAGAGATAGGCATCCCGGAAGGCTGTATCAGGATCCTTTCCCTGTTTAAGACTCTTGAAATAGTTATCCAGAGGCCAGTACCCCTCGTTCTGAACGAGGTATCGTGTAACGGCAAAAGCAAATTCATAAAGTCGCGCCGCCGTCTGTGGCCCCTGGGAGAGAAAGTTCCTGGAAGCCAGATCCGGCAGCTGACCCCGTTTTCCCAGTTCTGAAAGGGCCTTCAGATCTACCGGTCTCTCTTCCGGCTCCATCAGCTGCGCCAGTCCCTCGTTGAGCCAGAGCGGGCAATGGTTCTCTGTAAGCTGGTAGATCAGTGCGTGGGTATATTCGTGGTAGATAACCTGTTTAATCAGGGGATCATTCTCCCGCATGTTGGCCACGGGGAGGTGAATACTGCCGTCGTAGATCCCTTTCACCCACGGCGGCATACCGGTCACATTCTCGAACTCCTTATCCGTGTATAGATATACACCGAGAGGTTCATCCGGATAAAGTCCAAGCCGGGATCCCACATCAATATGCGCCTGCTCAAACATATAGGAAACGGTCTGGACATTTTGAAAAGGAGCGTTTCCCTTCAGGTGGATGAAAAAGTGGGATGATCCTCCGACCGATCCCTCCTGCGAAAGGGTAACCCCGCTCGATGCCGGGGCTTCCTCCGAATTCTCATCTGAATCCTCCTCCTCAGCAAGGGCCGTGAGGCGATCCCGGGCTTCATCGTCGAACGGATCCACATCCAACAGTTCAGTCCAGTAATTCTTTGCATGAAAGAATTGCTTTTCCTTTTCAGCTCGATGAGCGAGGGTTCGAAGAATCTCTTCAAGATCCTTTGAGAGCTCTTCTGTGGGATTTTTCTGCCAGGCCGCCTTGAGGCGCACATAGGCCAGGAGGGGATCTTCCTGATCCTTCGGGATGGAACGATTCGGACCCTTCACAGACGGGCGGGGCTGGGGTTGAACGAGAGCGGTCTCTTCCGGCACGCCACAGGCCGTCATGAGACCGAGCAGGGCACTCAGAAGAAGAAACGATCTCACGCGTCTATTGTACCCGATTCCGTGGGAATATTGGCCACCAGATTCGGGTTGACTTGTGGTAGGATACGCCAATGAAGAAGCTATTACTTTTACTCGTAATTATCACCTTTGCGATTGCATCGTTCTATTTTCTGAACCGCTCGACTGGAGAATCGACGACTTCCGGGACCGTTCAGCCCGGGTCCGGTTCATCGCCTTCAACATCACCCAACGACTTTGCGCTTGAAAGTCTGGAAGGAAAGACTGTCCGGCTTTCCGATTACGACGGCAAACCGGTCCTGGTCGTTTTCTTCGCAACCTGGTGCCCTCCCTGCCGCATGGAAATTCCTCATTTAAAAAAGATGCATGGAGACGAGCTTGTTGATATTCTTGCCGTGGATATTCGGGAGCCTTCCTCAAAAGTCGAGAGATTCGTAAAGGATCAGGACATCCCCTACACTGTGCTCCTCGACGAAGAGGGACAGGTCAGCAACAGGTTTTCGGTCAGTTCCATTCCCACGACTCTTTTGATCAATCCTGACGGTTCCATCTATAAGCGGATCACCGGGTTTGATCCCTCCATTGAATCGATCGTATCCTCCTGGGTGAACGGCCGAAAAAGCGAGGCGTGATTTCAGACTTTAGGGGTAATTGGGTTCCGTGAGTTTAACGGGTCAAGCGGCCTATCGGTCCTCCTGGCAGACAGTCATTCCATATAAATAATAGACGGCAACCTTCAGACCGCAGGTCCAGTTGGTGCTTAAAAAATTTTCAGTGGAGTGTTTCCGCGTTACTCTCCAACCTGTTTCAGGATAAAGGAATCGGTTTTCGGTAGAGTTATTTTGAGCTTTTCCACGGATACCGGATTGTAGCTCACAACGATCTTTCCATCTTCCTGGGAGGAAAAGGTAAAGGTGGCGCCCATTTCCACCTGCTTTTCCGTCTTCACCAGAACCGGAATGGATTTGGGCATCGTCTGGCTGATCACCAGGCGGAGAAGCATGGGATCGGCAAAGATCTTCTCGTCAGTGAGAATAATGGCCTGGGGATCATACCGCACAAGGCTGTTTGTAATGATCTCCGAGGCCTTGCGGATCGATGGAATCTGAACCGGAACAAGGCTGATATTGTAAGGGGGCGCCGCAATCACATACTGGGCCACATCGGGATTGGTATCCGGTTTTTCCGCGAAGAGAAGAACCGTAGTTGCCTCCGGTAAAATCTGCTTGAGAAGATATACATCCTGTCTTGGAGTCAGCGAGGCCAGTAAGAAAAAGGATAGGATCGACGCCATCATGAGATCAGTTTACACTACAAGCAAGGATCGATGCAAGCATAGAGATGGCGAGTATCCGGGTATTGACTTTCGGAATCTTGTTTCTCATGGTGTAATAGGTTGACTTCATCATGTCTGAAGGAGGAGGAATCATGGACTATTACATGAGCCGCAGGGTCAGCGGTACTTTTTCGGAGATCGTCGATCGAATCCGCCTCGAATTGAAAGCGGAAGGCTTCGGGGTACTCACCGAAATCGATGTCCGATCCACACTGAAAAAAAAGCTGGATGTCGACTATCCCAACTATATAATCCTGGGAGCCTGCAATCCTCCCTTTGCGCATAAAGCCTTGATGGTAGAACCTCCCATCGGTGTTCTGCTGCCCTGTAATGTCGTGGTCCGGGAATTGCCCGATCAGGGCATCGAAGTCCTGGCCATGGATCCCGTAGGCGCAATGGCTGTGGTAGGACGCCCGGAAATGAGTGAAATTGCTCAGGCGGTTCGCTCGAAGATTGAAGCAGCCCTGAACCGGCTGTCTTGAACCTTCCCGAAATTACACAATTACTCCGCCGCTTCTCTTTCCGGGGTTGAAGCTCTTGGGATAATAATCCAGGCCACCAGGTAGGTAATAAGAAGGGGGCAGAAACCGGAGACAAACGCCAGAAAGACAAAGAGAAGTCGAATCAGGGTAGGATCCAGGTCGAAGGTCTCTCCCAGTCCCCCACACACCCCCGCAAAAAATCGGTCGCTTATAGAACGGTGAATCCTTTTCACGCTATGCTCCTTCTTGATGTTCTATCAAGCCTACGCACCCCGGTCGGAATTTATTCGCCGGGCGTTTCCCCGGGGATTACGGCAGGGAGAGCCGAAAGAACCCTGGGAATCAATGTTCCGATGGGTTCTTCCCCCGAAAGGATCAGATCCGCAAAGTCTCGTGTTGGATGTATGTGGCTCCAGTACCATGGCATCACATGGTGGTGGAATTGAAAACGCGTGAATTCTTCCGTGGCCCCGCGCTCACGGTGATCCCGGTTCAACCGCCTTTTTAAGGCCGATTCTTCAGAAAGATCAAGATAGATTTTCAGAGAATACAACGCACGGACCTCTTCCCAGTAAAGGGCATAGAGACCTTCGACCACAACAAAATCTCCCGGGTGGACCGTCTCCTGTCCCACCCGTTTATGTTCTCCATATCGATAGATCGGCCTCCGAACCGCCTTTCCCTCTTTGAGCTTTGCCAGATGATCAACCAGAAGCGGATGATCCAGAGAATCCGGTGAATCAAAGTTGTGCCTCTGAATCGCTCCGGATGGTAGATGTCGTAAATCATGGTAATAGGCGTCCAGGGAAAAGAGGAGCGTCCTCCCGCGGGGAAGGAGTGCGGAACATAGATTTCTGGCCAGGGATGTCTTTCCTGAACATGAAGGACCGGCAATCCCGATAAGGAGGGGGCGGTTCATGGTTGCCTTTCTCTCATAAAATCTATTATCCCAGATTTTTCCGTCTATTTTTTTCACTGAGCGGAGGGTTTCTATGATATGATGGCCTTTCCGGTCCAGGGATGGCATTTCAGCAACCTGTTCCACCGGAACAATCCCCAGATGAGGACGTATCATAGAGACCATGTTGCTCGCCCTACTCTTTGCCTCGACACTGACACTGAACCAGGCCTGGGAGCAAGCTGCCCATACGAACCCCACGATCCTGGAAACCCGGGAATATATGCGGGAAATGGATTATGCCATTGAAGAAGCCCGCGCGCAGATTTTTCCAAAAATCGATACGCAGGCGGTTCACTCCGGAAACTTGAACCCGGGTTTTCTCAACAGCAAGGACTTTGAGAAGATTCTGGAGGAATTTCCTTTTGAATACCAGCCGGAGGCAAACTACCTCTATGATCTCTCCCTAACCCTGAGCCAGGATCTGTACACGGGCGGGTCCATCCGGACCGGCTTGCAGGCCGCGCAGCTGGCCCGGGAGGTGGCTTTGACACGTGCAAGGCGTGCCAGCAACGAAGTGTACAGGGATATAGCCGAGGCTTACACAAATCTTTTCCTGGCCCGGGAGTCCCGGCGCGTTCATGAGACAAACCTGGAACAGCAGAAGGTTTTCCTGGATCAGGTTCGGCTGAGGTACGACGTGGGAGACGCCACCCAGCTGGAGCTTCTCCAGGCCCGGGTTGCCCTCTCTTCCGTTTATCCCGAACTCTATCATGACGACGAACAGATTGCCCTGCATGAGGGGAAGCTCCGGGAACTTCTCGGGGAAGACCCCGAATTCAACCCCGTCCTGGAAGAACTTCCCCATCTGGAGATTCGGCCTGCGATCGAGGACCTGATTCCTTATGCCCTGGAACACCATCCCGATGTCCTGGAGCTGAAGCAGGCAATCGAGGAGACCGAACTGCGCGAATACCTGGCCGCATCCGAAGCAAAACCCCAGGCGTCGGTGCGGGGCGGGTACGGTTACAGCGTGTCCGATCTCTCCAACCTTGGAGACCCCCTGTACAAAGCATGGAATTTCGAGGTGAGGATAAGCCTCTCCCTCTTTGATGGCTTCGATCGAAAATATCGAAAACTCCAGCAGGCTTCACGAAGAGATCAGCTGGCCTATCGCCTCGAAGCCTCTAAGATCCGGATTGACACAACACTGACCTCCCTCATCAAACGGTTGAAAGCATTGGAAGAACAGCTTGATGCCAACCAGACCTTCCACCAGCAGGCACAGGAAGCTCTTCGAACAGCAGAGGAAAATTTCAGCCTGGGAGCGGTAACCCAGCTGGAAGTCCTGGACGCCCAGCGCCAGGAACGACAGGCCCAGCTCTCCGTGCTTCAATCTCGATTCAATGTGTTTATGACCCGCGTTACGCTCCTCTTCGAAGCGGGTGTACCCCTTTACGAGGAATAATATGATCCAGAGAATCTTCTTTTTCATCTCTCTTCTCTTTCTGCTGAGTCTTTCGGCATGCAAGGAACAGGTTTCCGAAGCTGCGGTTCCCGAATCGCGGATCACCCGTGTCGTGACAGCCATGCCTGTCATACAGGACTATGATGAAACCTTTACTGTAGCGGGGGATATCCGGCCTTACCTCGATGTGACGGTTTCAGCTCAACTATCCGAGGTCGTCACCCGCCTCGAGGTAGACCTTGGCACCCGGGTAAAAGAAGGGGACCTTCTTATCCGACTCGACGACAAACTCCTCCAGCAGCAGGTTGACGAAGGGGAAGCCAACCGGATCCAGAAGCTTGCCAACCTGACAAAGACTGAGCAGCTTTATGAAAAAAAGGCTGCCCCTCAGCAGCAATACATAGCCGCAAAGACCAATTACGACATGGCGGAGGCCAGGCTTGAACAGGTGAAGACCCAACTGGAACGAACCCGAATTCTCTCCCCCATTTCCGGAATGGTCGTAGAGAAACATGCGGAACGGGGAGAGCTGGTCGTCCCGGGCCAGCCGCTCCTTCGCATCGTAAATATCGATCGTCTTAAAGTCTATGCCAATTTGTCCGAGACCGATGTTCCCTTCATATCAAGAGGGGACAAAGCCCGGATCAAGATTTTCACGTTTCCAGATCACCCCGTAGAAGGAACCGTCCATTTCGTCTCTGAAGTATTGGATCCGGATACCCGAACCCTTCCCGTGGAGATTCTCTGCACAAATCCGGGAAATCGTTTTGCCGCAGGAATGGTAGCCGACGTCACCTTTGTCAGGCGCCACCTCGAGCAGGTCCCCGTCGTTCCTGCCGATGCCGTCGTGACCCGAAAGGGAGTGGAGGGCATCTGGCTTGTAGAAAATGGCCGGGCGGTATTTCGACAGGTACGCGTGGGTACACCCCGGGACAACTCCATTCCGGTCCTGGAAGGTATAAGCGGTTCCGATCCCATCGTCGTTGTGGGACAACGGCTTCTCGAAGAGGGAGAAAGCGTTCAGGTCTCGCCGGCTCCATGAAGATCACCGATCTGGCGATCAAGAATCGCACAACAACCTTTGTCCTGACCCTCTCCATTATGCTTCTGGGGTGGATCTCCTATGTTTCCCTTCCCCGTGAAGCTTCTCCTGATATCCAGATTCCCTTTGTCCTGGTGCAGACGTTCTATTCCGGTGTCTCACCGGAGGATATCGAATCTCTGATCACGAATAAGATCGAGACGGAATTGCAGGGAATCGATAAAGTGAAGGAGATCCGATCCGCTTCCCAGGAAGGGTTTTCGTCCATCAGCGTGGAATTTGAGCCCAACATCGATCTCGACACCGCTCTGCAGAAAGTCAGAGATGGCGTAAACAGGGCAAAGCCGGAACTTCCCCAGGACGTGGATGATCCCATTGTCCTTGAAATCAACTTCTCCACCTTTCCTATCATGGTCGTCAACATGACGGCCCCCATTTCCATTGATCAGTTAAAAGATATCGGGGAAGACCTGTCCGATCTCATTGAAACGGTTCCCGGCGTGCTCCGTGTCGACCTGGCAGGAGGGTTGACGCGTCAAATCAACATCTTTGTTGATCCGGCCCGTCTGTCCAATTACCGCATCTCTCTGCAGGATATTGTCGATACGATCTCAGACGAACACCTCAATATCCCGGGCGGGGACCTGGATGTCGGGGATACGAACTTTCTTATCCGGGTTCCGGGAGAACTGAAGCTTTCTGATCGATTCCGTGACCTGGTAATTAAGGCTCACGGATCCCGTGTGGTTCGAATCGGAGATGTGGCACGGGTGGAATACAGTTTCGAGAAACGATCTTCCTACAGCCGATTTAATGGAGAGGAGAGTATCTCCCTCATGGTGAGGAAGCGGACAGGTGAAAACATCATCGAGATAGCCGATCGGGTGAAAACCCTCCTCTCGGATCAACAGTCAGCCCTTCCTGAAGGTCTGGACATCACGATCACCTCCGATGAATCGGAGATGGTTCACAATATGGTCCGAGACCTTGAGAACAACATCATCTCCGGATTGATCCTGGTCGTGCTGGTTCTCTTTGTCGTCATGGGATTCAGGAACGCGCTTCTTGTGGGGCTTGCCATTCCCATGTCCATGTTGCTTTCTTTTATGATTATCGAATTTTTCGGCATGACCCTGAATTTCGTCGTGCTCTTTTCGCTGATTTTAGCCCTCGGCATGCTTGTCGACAATGCTATCGTCATCGTCGAGAACATATACCGACACAGGGAGGAGGGGCTCTCCCTCATCGAGGCCGCACGGAAGGGAACTCACGAAGTGGGGATTGCTGTCTTTGTATCGACCCTGACGACTCTGGCCGCATTTTTCCCTATGGTTTTCTGGCCCGGAATTATGGGCGAATTCATGAAGTACCTGCCCTTTACCGTTATCATCACGCTGAGCAGTTCCCTCTTCGTGGCCCTGGTGATCAACCCGACAATCTGCTCAACAACCATGAAGATCACGGCACAGCGAAAAGAACAATCTTCAGCTTTCACAGATTTTTATACGCAAAATCTTTCGTGGGTACTGGACCATCCCCGCGTCACCGTGATGGGTTTTGTGGCCTTTCTCCTTCTGACCCTGGTCCTCTATCCCTTTCTGAGCCATGGAACCGAATTTTTCCCGGACGTGGAGCCGAATTTTTTCCTGGTTGATGTCAATTCCCCTCCTGGAACCAGCCTGGAAGCCACAGATTCCGTCGTTCGCCAGGTTGAATCGGCTGCCCGGGAACTCCCGGACCTTGAATCCCTGACGGCGGCATCCGGTGCCGGAGCCCAGAGCGACTTTTTCACCACGTCAAGCCAGGCCACGGATCAGGGAAGAGTCACCGTGGATCTCCTGGATCGAAAGGACCGGAAACAGAATTCATTCCGAACACTGGAGCTGATGCGCGAGAGGCTGAAGGAGATCCCGGGAGCGGAATTCAAAGTCGAGTCCGAGCAGCACGGGCCTCCTACAGGCCCTCCCATCAATGTAGAGATAAGCGGCGAAGATTACGAACTTCTCGGTTCCTTCGCACAGGAAATCCGGGATATTCTGTCCACAGTCAAGGGTGTGGAGGACATCCGGGATGACTACGATTCCGGGCGTCCTGAAATCCGGGTCCGAGTCCTGCGAGATAAAGCTGCCATGCTGGATCTGAAAACACGCGATATCGCCTCAACAATCCGAACCGCCATCCATGGTACGGACGCAGGAGAATTCAGAGTCGGTACCGATGAGTACGACATTACGGTGATGTGGGATGAATCGTTCCGAAAGGGCGTTCAATATCTGGACGGATTGATCATTCACCATGAGGGCAAGGAAATTCCGCTTTCCAATGTCGCGGTCCTGGAACGGACCACAGGCCTCGTTGGAATCCGTCATAAGAATACAAAACGCGTTGTGACAATCTCTGCGGATGTGGCCGGACGATCTCATTACGCCGGATTGAAGGATGCACAGACGGCCATTGCATCCGGGCTCTCTCTCCCGGCAGGATATGTCATCTCCTACACAGGCGAAAATGAAGAGCAGGAAAAGACTCAGGTCTTCATTTCCAAGGCGTTACTGTACGCGCTGATCCTCATCTCCCTGATCCTCATCACCGAGTTCAACTCCGCAGCCCTTCCTCTCATCATTTTGACGTCCGTCATCATGTCTATGGCAGGGGTTCTCTGGGGGCTGATTCTCACCGGGCACCCCTTTGGCATCCTCATGACGGGAATCGGGATCATCTCCCTCGCAGGGGTTGTTGTGAATAACGCCATCGTTTTATTGGACTACGCGGAACAGCTCCTTTTGCGAGGGTTATCTCTCCGCGAAGCCGTTCTCACGGCTTCCACAAGGCGTCTCAGACCGGTCCTTTTGACCGCAATTACGACAATCCTGGGATTGATCCCTCTGTCCACCGGATTGTCCTTTGATTTTCACACCTTCACTCCCGACATCGGTGGAGAGGGCAGCCAGTGGTGGGGACCGATGGGCATGGCCGTTATCTTTGGTTTACTCTTTGCCACAGCCCTGACCTTAATCATGGTTCCCAGCCTTTACTTCATCATCAAGAAGAGAGCCATCGAAACACGGAAAGAATCAGAGGATCTTTAATAAGCATTCAGTGCTGTCCCAACGTTGTGGTCACATAACAAAATATTCTCATATATAGCTTGCTAATTTCCTCGTCAGAAAATTTTTCGATACAACTTCCAAAATTTTGGAATCATGGAGATCCAGATTCAGTGAGGAAGGATAGCCATGTGATCCAGGAAGACGGGATTCTCCCGACTGATCATTCAACAGGCAAAAGACCCTTATGTCGATGACGATTTTGGCGTTGAGCTGAATCACACAGCAAATGCACTGGATGCAACCTTCATCGATCTGTGCCTTGACGGGTGTCCGTTCAGCAAAGGTTACCCCGTATAAGCTCAAAAAAAATCCGATTCCACGATGACCTGAATGATCAGAAGATTGCCTTCTCTGTAACAACAACTCTGTATCTGCTCAGACCCTGGCGGATTTATATCGATTTTGCTGGAAGGTGGAAATCTTTATCAATTGGATCAAGACCTTCTCAGGTCTATCTGAGAAGGCTGTGAAAACCCGGATCCGGATCCCCATCACCATCTATGTGCTGGTTGCTGTCGTGAAAAAGAGGTTCGATCTTGATGCCGGTCTCTACACAATTCTACAGATTTTCAGTATTCCACTTTTTGAGAAAATGACCAGAAAACATCTGTTTTCTCCTCCAGAATTACAGAAACAGATGGGTGTACTTACTAAACAGCTGAGTCTATTCGATTAACGCTGGGACACTAATGATAAGCATTAACGAACTGATTATATTACACTTACACCAAAGATTTTCATTCGAGAATGAGTCCGGGAATAAATATTTCACCATCTGTGTTTTCACAGGTACAATCTAGCCCTCCATCCCATATGCCCGCCGCAAGGCGGGTGAAGTTTTTCTTGTCCGGCACATGGGCCCGTGAATCAAATCTATCGCGCACATTTTTTTACATTAGAAGGATATATTCCTGCCTGTTGATTTCACATCCTGAACGAGAATGAGTCCGGGAATAAAATTCTCACTGTCTGTGTTTTCACATGTACAATCTAGCCCTCCATCCCATAATGCCCGCCGCAAGGCGGGCAGACTTTTTTAGCTTTCCTTTGCGTCTGCCCGGGGTGACAGGAGTTCAGCCATGATTTTTCGCAACCGCTCCATCTGCGTCTCGATGTCCTCTCCCCGTTCAAGAGTCTCTTCACATCCAAAACGGACGCGCACAGTTCCGGGTCCCATGAAATGATTGTCCTTCGTGATGATGGAGGCCGCTCCCTGAATAGCGACGGGCAGAACCCTTGCCCCCGTGAGTCGGGAAAGGAGGAATGCACCCTTTTTAAAGGGGAGAAGCTCCGTTCCAGGCCCACGGGTTTCCTCCGGAAAGACCAGAATGGAAAGCCCCTGTTCCAGTCTCTCCTTTGCCTTCCGGAAAGTCTCCTTTGCCCGGGAGCGATCCACCCGGTTTACCGGGATAAACCCGGCGGCAGACATGGCCCACCCCAGAAAAGGAACACGGAACAGGCTATGCTTCGCGAGAAAAACAAACCGGTCCGGAAGAACCGCAAAGAGAACGGGAATGTCAAGGAGTGAAGCGTGGTTGGCCATGATGATTCTCGGGTCAGGTGAAGGAGGGATGGGGGAGGATTGAATCGTTACACCCCAGGCCCGGAGAAAGCCCCGAGCCCATATCCTGCCCAACCGGTTCATACTCCGTCCCCTGGGCGGGAACCATGCCGTAATAAAACTCAGGCTTCCCATAAGAATCGTGAAGAGAGCTACAAAGCTCCACCGAAATAATTTCATCCGGGATTCTCCGGATCAGATATATTCGGTCGCGGAGCGGAAGGCACCCGGGATATTTCGGTCATATTTCATTCGGCTCTCATGATGAACGAGAACCAGGTAAGCCTTTTCGATATGCTGGAAGATTAATTGAAGCTGTGGCATCAGATCTGCAAACCGCGCATCCTGAGCAAGATCCGGGTGATAAAAACTTCCCAGATTCATGTAGGAAAAATGGATCTCTTTCTGAGTCGCCCTTACCGGACACTCTATGATTTCATAATAATTCATGGTCCCGATAATTTTGGCCTTCTGAATTATTTTATCTCTCATAATTGTGATATCCCGCTCGGTATATTCGATTTCCCTCTTTTTGGGACGAATCCATTTGATGGTGCGTTTTTTCTTCCCTCCCGCGGGCTGAGCGGGCTGACTCTGGGAAAGCCGTGAAAAGAATTCGTCTTCGTCAGGAACGGGATGATCCGCAAGATGGATCAGGCCCGAGGCAACGGCCGCAGCCGCGATCCGGTAATTGACTCCCATGTCTCCCGGCAGGCTCGTGATGACGGCACCGATGGGGCCTGGTTTCGCAAGGGCGGACAGGACTGCTGCCTCCTGCTGGGGAATGTGGAGGACCCGAATCCGAACCTGAAAGTCGGGTGCCGGGGCCGCCTGGGAGGAACCATCCCCCAGAAGCTTCCGGATCAGCGTGTCGGATACATTTTTTCGGAAGGTACAATAAAGCAGATCGGTGGTTGAAAGAAGAATCTCCGTTGCCTTCGTGAGTGCGGCCTGACCCGGGTTGTAACGGAAAATTCCTTCCATCCAGTTAAAACAGTTGTCGATAATCGCCTGAACCAGATGCCACAGGGCCGCGTTTAAGGCTTCTTCGGTGATCGCTTCATGCTGCCGGAAGAATTGCCCCAGAGGCACAGAGGAGGGTTTGGATTCCAGCCCCTGTTGCAACTGTTCCTGTGTAATACATCCATCCTTGACCAGCAGATATCCAATTCTTTGCTCCATGTGGTTGGAACGTGCGGAACGAATTTCCCCCCCCGCAAGTACAAGGCGCCGCTGGTCTTTTTCATGTTGAAGATCCAGGGTGCCAGTAGCCTTGTTTCGGAAGAGTACCGAAAGAATTTCCGCAACCCCCACCTCTCCAAGCTTTCCGAAATAGGGTCCTTGGGCCATGCTACTACTATATCATGGCTCCTGTGGTATCCTGCCTGGCGTGGAACCTTTTGTCCCCAGACTCCGTTATGAAGCATGGAGGTGAACATGAAGCGAATGACCATTATCCTTTCCTTCCTTCTCACAGCGGCTCTAATGCAGGCCCAGTCAGAAACCTTTAACCGCGAAATCGAAGCAAGAGGGTTAAACACAATCCAGGTGGACAATGTCAATGGAGACATTGTGATCGGTGTTTGGGACCGCGACCTGATCCGTGTGAATGCCGTAATCTCCGGTACAGAATCCGATAGAAAAGCAATCGAGATCAAGGTGGAAACGAAGGGAGACACACTCAGGATCGAAACCGACCATTCCAAACGTTACCTGCTGGGATTCATTCCCTGGAGAACCGGGGGCAAGGTCGATTACGACATCAAGGCCCCGGCCAGGATCAATGCAGTCATAGACTCGGTTAACGGAAACATTGAAGTGACCGGTCTGCAGGGAGAACTCTCCATGGATACGGTCAACGGAGGGGTGACGGGCAGGGATTTGGGAGGCCCGGTTACTGCCGATTCGGTCAATGGATCTATGGATCTCTTCCTGACATCTCCCCGACCCGAATGCAAGATTGAAACCGTAAACGGTTCAGTCATGTTACGGATTCCGGAAGACGCCAGCTGTGAATACAGCCTGGAAACGATAAACGGACGGATCGACTTTGCGAAAAAGGATATCAAGGTCAAAGGGTCGGGTCCAAAAGAGTTGACGGGAACCCTTGGCAGCGGGGATGGATCGATTTCGGTGGAGGTTATCAACGGAAGCGTTACCGTGGATTTCTGATTCAGCTATTTCCTTCATCATTGATAAGGACCACACCGGCGGGGGCCTCAGCAGCCCCCGCGTATCCTTTGTAAACAATCCGCCGCTTCATGTGTGATACAGGGTGATGAACGATACCCGGCTCCGACAGTTTTTTCTGGACCACTACCTTCCGGCATGCAGGTACGCTGCAGGCCTGGTCGGACCCGACGACGCCGAAGATGTCGTACAGGATGCCCTCGTACGGATTTACAACCGTCCCGCAATTCTGGAAGATCCCCGCCCGCTCAAAGCCTACTTCTTTAAGACACTGACTACGGTCTGCTATAACCGTCTTCGGCGCCGGCGGTTTACAGCCCGTCTCAATCGGTTGATCCGTCTGAAAACGGAAGAAAAGGAGCATCCGACCGGGGGTGTAGAGGAAGTCTGGTCCATGTTGTCTCCAGGCGAACGATCGGTCTCCATCTTTGAGACGATGATGCATTTTTCGGCGGAAGAAACATCAAAAATTCTGGGCATTGCACCGACGACGATTCGCGTCATGCTTCACCGGGTTCGATCCAAAATCAGAGAGTGGGAGGCAAAAACATGACTCTTCCCTTTGAAGAATTCACACCACGGCGGCACGCAGCAGATGTCTTTGAAGCTGCAGTGCACCGTTCCAGAACCCGCCGCCGGACCACCCGTACAGCGGCGGGTATCCTGGGCCTCCTCGTTTTTATCGGATGCCTCTTCATGCTGCTGAATTCCCGCATCCCCGCAGAACCCGTTGAATTTGAAGTGCGGAAGGTCTGGTCCGGAAAGAAAGATGCCGCCTTTACGCTCATCCCGCAGAATGACGGAGCCATGGTTATTTTCATCCATTCCACGTTGGAGGAGAACTCATGAAATTCATTTCAACTTTTTTGCTCAGCCTGAGCCTGTGTGCCTTACTGACCGCGACGGATGTTGTCGGTGATTTTCAGATCTACGTCGGCAGCTATGATGCCCGGGAAGGAGCCCGTGTGGTCGCCATGTTTGGAGAAACACCGACCATGGTATCCCATGGCCCCCGGGTTGCCGAGGAGATCCAGCGCACCTTCAATCTACAGGAGATTGAATTGCTTTCCGCTCCGCGTATTGTCACCAAAGTTGGTGAAACGGGAACGATTCGATCCACCTATTCCGAAGGTGTGGTGCAGACCTGGAAAATGTCTTTTCTGGTTAAAACGCTGGAAGGGGACATGGCCACGGTGAGCCTGAATTATGCGGTTGATCATGGCGAATCCAAAGGAGCCGAGTTCGTGACCCGACTGGGAAAACCGATTTCTCTGGCTTCAAGATTGGATGGTCACGTTATCTTTATCACAGCAACGATTGACCTCAACAGCAAGCAGGACTCTGAAAACCTTCCGAGAATTTTAAAAAAGGTGGCCCCTGCCTATCCGGAGTCCATGAGAAAAGAGGGGCTGACCGATCTGGTCGTCCTGCGGGTTCTGGTGACCCGGGAGGGGAAAACCGGATCGGTGGAGGTTCTGAAAGCAGAGCACGAAGCCTCAGCGCAGGCGGCCAGGGATGCGGTTCGACAATGGGAGTGGGAACCCGCAACCGAAAACGGGAAAGCGATCGACAAGGACTTTACCGTTACCCTGGCTTTCAAGCTCCAGTAAATCGATCCCGATACGCTGACTCGGTCCATGTCCACTTCGCGGAGACGCAACTGATCTCCGCGGTTTTTTTATCTGGCTGGAAATGCTGAAAACTGATACAATATATGGGATGGATATGGATGTTCTGGTGGTGGGTGTCCCCCTTCAGGCCTATGAACGCATTCGACCCAGCCTCGAATCCTACGCGGTCCAGCGGACCCTTCGGGCAGAGGAAGCGCTCAACTGGTGCGCCAGCCAGGCATTTCGCGCCGTAGTTGTGAGCTATCCACTCTACACCATGCCGGTGGAGACCTTTCTGGAAGCCATCCGTGCCAGCGGCTCCAGGGCAAGGAATGCCGCCGTGGTCATTGTGGCCTTTCCCGGCAAGCTGGAAGAGGCCGAAGAATTGAAAAAGCTCGGGATCAAGGCGATTGTTCCGATGGACGGAGATCCGGTGGTTCTCCACGAAGCCCTGGAATCATTTACCCGGATCGCCAACCGTGTGGCAAGCCGGATTATGGTCCGCCTCCTCATCACTCAGAATCAGAGAGTCATGCCCTTCTTCTGCAAGAGTGAAAACATATCATCCACGGGTCTTTACGTCTCTTCGGAAAGCCTGCTTCCCCTTGGAACCCGGGTGGAGTTCCAGTTCATGCTCCCATGGGATAAGGAACCAATCCGGGGAGTATGCGAAGTTGCTCGTCATGCCGTGGATGGCGTGGGGCGTCCCCGGGGAATGGGATTCAGGTTCATCGAATTCGAAAACGACGCAGAAGAGCGTCTCCAGGCCTTCCTGGGACAGAAACAATAACCATAAGTACTTTCTGATCAGGCAAGGGATTCGTAAACCTTCCCAACCAGCTTTGGGGAAGGCGTCAAGGTTTTGTCTCCTTCCTCCCTCCACTGTGCCGGGCAGGCCTGCTCCGGATGCCTGGACAGATGGAGGCTGGCCTTGAACTTTCTCATCAATTCATCCATATTTCTCCCAAGGTTATAGAAATTAATTTCCGCATTAATCAGGATTCCGTCAGGAGAAATTATAAAGGTCCCCCGGAGGGCCAGACCCGACGATTCGTCGTAAACACCAAAGAGACGGCTGACATTGCCTGTCGGATCTGCAGCCATTGCATAATGAACATCCTGCAGCATTCTTTCATGTGTACGCCATGCGAGGTGAGTGAATTCGGTATCGGTCGATACCGACAGGACATCAGCCCCCAGACGGTCAAATTCCTCATGTTTGGCGGCGAGAGCGGCAAATTCCGTTGCGCAGACAAAGGTAAAATCGGCGGGATAGAACATCAGGATCGTCCATCTGCCTTTCTCCAGCTGGGAGGATAGACTGAACTTCCCAAAATCGCCTTCCGTCGGAACATAGGTGTTCATAGAAAATTCAGGAACTCTTTGGCCAACTCGTACCGATGTATTCATCTCGTTCATGGATTTTCCTCCTGAGCTTATGATGGTTCCTATCAATTTGGATGAATCACAACAAAATGGTAAACCGGCCTATTCCAGGAATGCAGTGATCAGGTAAAAAAATGCCCCCTTCCGGCGAAGGGGGCAGAGGTAAATTCTGTGTTGGATCAGGATTGCTCAATTGTGAAGGGAGGAGCTTCGGGTATCCCCTCTCGGCGTCCGGTGGTCCTGGGTTCCGTAATCACCTTTGTGCAGGCGGCAGGTTTTTTGAGAAGCCCCAGGAAGTCAAAGACCAGCTGTCGCTTCATCAACTGGATGGCCTTGGCGGGATCGACTCCTTTGGGGCACACGCGGGAACATTCACTTCCAAAGTGGCATCGATAGGCACCATGAGGCGTATCCACAGCGCCGTTTCGAGGTTTTTTCCCGTCGTCCCGTGAGTCACTGTTGTACCGGAAAGCCTGCGTAAGAGGCATCGGTCCGAGGTAATCCTGATCGGTGGCAAGCGTGGGGCAGGCCGACATGCAGGCACCGCAGCGGATGCAGTAGGAGAACTGCAGATAGGATTCCAGCTCTTCCGGTGACTGTTCGTACTCTCCCGTCGGCTTCACCATTTCCCCTTCATCGGTGCGCTGGATGAACGGCTGTACGGACTGATGCTTGGAAAACATCCCTGCAAGGTCAGGAACCAGATCGCGGATGATGGAAAAGTTGGGCAGAGGAGCCACGACAATCATCGTTTCAGAGATATCGGTAATCTGCGTGTTGCAGGCCAGCATCGCCTTCCCGTTCACCAGCATCGCGCACGACCCGCACACACCCATCCGGCAGGAGTAACGCCAGGCAAGAGAATTGTCGATTTCCCGCTTGATATAGTGAAGCCCGTCCAGTACCGTCATCCCCTTGTGAATGGGAACGGTGAATTCCTGGTAATAGGGACGCTCATCCTTTTCAGGATTGTACCTGCGCACCCGGAAGGTAATATTTCGTTCCGTCATACCATCCTCCTCACATTGCCCCGGCCGCCATGGAGCGGGCGGCGATGGCGGCATAGGTTCCGATCACGAAGAGTGCGAATCCCAGGAGCAGGAGCACCCGGGAAGCAAACTTCTTCAGCCCTTCTCCGATGGTGAGTTCATGGATGATGGTGCGGACACCGTAGAGACCATGGAAAAGCGCCGCACCAAGCAGAACGATATAGGTGATCATAAAAAAGACCATCCTGGCCCGGTACACCACATTCCCCCAATCAATGGCGGCGCCTTCGGAAGGATTGAAAATTCGAAGCACGGCATCCATATGCATGATGATCATGTGAAGTCCAAGGAAAACCAGAATCACGATGCCTGCCAGGATATGCCATGTCCAGAGCTTGGTTTCTCTCATGACAGCCTCCTCACTTCACCAGGAAAAAGTCGTAGGAACCCGCGACGATCCACACGATGGCCAGGATCATGAGGATGATCGTCACCGGTCTCTGTTTTCCGATACAGGTCGGATAGGGGTAGATCGGTTCAATGGGTTTCCCAACCATGAATCCGAGTTCGATTAAAACAAGTCGAATCCCGTTCATGGCGTGGAAGCAGAAAGCAAGAAAGACGAGCCACTCACCGATATGAAACACGGGGTTGGAAACCGACGCCATTGCTCCCTCCCATGACGCCTTTCCATATACCCTCATGGTCGTGACGATGATGTGGGCCAGGAAATAGAGCACGATGCCGATTCCGGTGATCCGGTGTAAGGTATAGAGATATCGCTCAATCCCCCACCGGGCACCCACAGCCCAGCCCTTGATTCCGAGGCGATTGTCATAGACGCGTTGAGCCATGGTGATCTCCTCTCTCAGTATTTCCGCTCAACCGGTTTCCACTTGGTGAGGGTAACCGGTTTGTAGTCAACGACCGGACCGTCGGGGCCTTTCCGGACGAGAGTGTGTTTCAGAAATTTATCGTCATTCCTCTTTGTAAAATCTCTACGGGCATGGCCCCCACGGGACTCTTCCCGCGCCAGGGCTGCCACGAACATAATCTCGGCCTGGTCGAGCAGGTTTTCGGTTTCCAGATAATTCATGAGGTTGGAGTTGTACACTCTCCCCTTATCCTGGATTCCCACATTCTTGAATCGCTTCTGGAGTTCCCTCAACTTGTCGAGACCGGCGGACATCTCCTCACCGTCCCGGTAAACTCCCATGTGAAGATCCATCAGGGTTCGAAGTTCCGCACGAATGCGATAGGGATTTTCCGAACCATTAAGATTGACGATATCGGTAAAGAGCCTCTTTTCTTCTGCCTCTGCGCGGTCGGTCGGTGCCGGGGGAAGAGCCGGCGCGGTAGACAGGAACTTTACGATTTCCTCCCCGCAGATCCCGCCCCACACCAGACATTCCGCCGTGGAGTTTGTACCCAGCCGGTTGGCACCGTGGAGTGAAACGCAGGCAACCTCTCCCGCTGCCCAGATGCCCTTCGCCTTTGCCGCTCCCGTAATATCGACCTCGATTCCACCCATGGAGTAGTGGGCGACCGGTCGAACCGGGATGGACTCCTTGATCGGATCAAGGTTGAGAAATTTCATGCAGACTTCCCGGATAAGAGGAAGGCGCCGGTTGATGCGGTCCGCACCAAGATGTGTCAGATCCAGATGAACGAAATCGAGACTGTTGGGTCCCTTGAATCCCCGTCCTTCCAGGATCTCTGTAATCATCGATCTTGAAATGATGTCGCGGGGAGCCAGTTCCATGAACTTTGCCGCATACTTTTCCATGAACCGATTTCCCTCGCTGTTTCGAAGATGACCGCCCTCTCCCCTGCATCCCTCGGTCATGAGAATCCCGGAAGGAACCAGACCGGTGGGATGGAACTGGATGAACTCCGGATCCTCAATATTGAGACCGGCCCGATAGGCAAAGGCCTGTCCGTCGCCTGTCACCGTCTGGGAATAGGTCGTAAATCCATACAGATTCCCCACACCGCCGGAAGCGATGAGAAGGGCCTTCCCCCGCATCAGGTAGAACTCTCCGGTAATCAGGTTATAGGCCGTGATCCCTCTGAACTCTCCCTCTTCGATCAGGATCGATGTCACAAAAACTTCATCGAAGCGGTCATAGGTCTTATAGCGGAGCAGTTCATCATAGAGGGTCTGCATTTCAAAGAACCCTGTCTTGTCTGCTGCCATCGTAGCCCGGGGATAGCTGTGTCCCCCGAAGGGGCGTTGAACAATCCTTCCATCTTCAGCTCGTGACCAGGGCAGACCCCAGTGGTCCAGAAGACGGATCTCATATGGGCATCGGGAACAAAAAACATCCACAACATCCTGATCTGCCAGGAAGTCCGAACCTTTATTGGTATCCCAGGCATGGAGATCTAACGAATCCCCTTCTTCAGGACGCAGGACGGCAGCCGTCCCCCCCTCGGCACAGCATGAATGGGCCCGCATGAGCTGAACTTTGGATACCATCGCAATCGAGGCATCCTTACCCAGACTGCGGGCAATCTCCACACCGGCCCGCAACCCTGCGAGACCCGTGCCAAAGATAATGACATCGTAGGTGAGCTCTTTCACCGGAGCGTTCTCCTTTCCCGTACATTGTGGCGTAGCATTGCGCACTAGTATACACCCCGGGCTCCATGTGAACAAGGTCACGACGTACATGGGAAACCCACGCGGGGCCGGCATTTATTTGCAATTGAGACTATGTATAGAAATGAACTTCTCTACAATGAATGAATAGATTTTTCTCTGAACAGGCCCCTGCAGATCGGAGCCCCTGAAACGTCAACCCGTGATGAAATCCATCAATGAATCGCGGTCAGGAATTGATCCAGCCGCGAATTAAACTCCTCCGGTTTTTCCATCATGACCCAGTGGCTCACACCCTCCATTGGATAGACTTCGATTCCCTCTCGAAGATTCTGCAGGCTGTAGGTCTCCTGGTTCTCAGGCGTGACAAAGGCCAGCATGGGCCCGGAATATTGATTGAGATCACTGGAAAGATCATAGGCAAGGAGGCTCTGCCAGATCTCCAGATAGGCTTCGGGTTCGAGGCTTTCGATCGTGGCCGAAACTTCCTCCCTCACGCGCGGTGAGGCGTTGGAAAGAAGCCCATCGTAAAACTTCTTCACGTTCTCCATGACATCTCCCTGATTCATCTTATCCATGAAGGCGTTGATCTGCTCGGGAGGCAACTGGCTCAGATCCCCGACGGAGTCCACAAAGACCAGACCGGCAACGCGTCCCGGGTGCAAAGCAGCATACCGGATCACGACAGCACCTCCCAGGCTGTGACCGGCCAGGACGACACGCCGGATTCCCAGGTGGTCCAGGACAGCATGAATATCGGAAGCGAAGGCATCCACCGTGTATTTGCCATCCATGGGAGGCGTACTCTGGCCGTGGTCTCTCAGGTCCATGGCCAGCGCCCGCCTGGACTTTCTCACATGGGCAAGCTGATCCTCCCATACCGTCATCTCCCCGGCGAGACCGTGAACAAAGAGGATGGGAACGCCTCCGGTTCCACCATCTTCCACGGTCAGATATCCAGAAGGCCCGTGGATCTGCATGAGGGTGATCATGGTTTCCGGCTCAGGGGAGGGTTGGGTCTGACGGGTGCAGGCCACCGAAACGAAAACGAGGCCTGTCAGCAGTAGAATTTGTATTGGGACGCATAACCGGGAAATAGAGGGTCGCTGACAAACCATAGAAAAGCCTCCTTTAAAAAATACTTTGTCCATTATAATCCATTGAACAAGGGGGTGGACGCAACGGCCGGTTGACAGCAAAATCTGGGATAATACAAGCCATGAATAAGAAGAAAGCTGCCGCCATCCTGGAAGAGATGGCCGATCTCATGGAAGTCACGGGTTCCAACCCCTTTCGAATTCGAGCCTTTCGCAACGCAGGACGGATCGTCCCTACCCTGGAAGGAGATATTACCGCAGATCGGCTGGCCGGGGTTAAGGGGATCGGCAAAGGTCTTTCTGAGATCATTCTGTCCCTGCTTCAATCGGACAGCCACCCGCTCCTTGAAGACCTGTACGAGAAGGTATCCCCTGGAGTGAGGGAATTGTTACAGATACCCGGCCTCGGACCGAAAAAAGTCCGGACCCTCGTGGAACACCTCGGGATCGACAATCCCGGGGAACTCCTCTATGTCATTTACCAGAACCGCCTGCTCGACCTGCCCGGCTTCGGAGAAAAGACCCAGCGAGCCCTCGGCCTTCAACTGGAATCGAAAGAGGCACGCCGTCATGAAATTCATCTTGACCGGGCTCTCGATCTGGCCCGCACATGGCAGACATCCCTCCCCTCCCTGATCCCCAGCGGCCTCCTGCGGCGCTTCGATCGTACGATAGGTCTTCTGACCTTTGTCCTTTCCGACCGGGAAAAAGGGAACATCGGAGACATTCTCCCGGATGGATCCTGGGAACAGAAGGGTCGTACCCTCCATAGCTGGCACCACCACACTCCGGTGGAGATCCACCTGGCGGAAGAGAAAACGGAAATTCTCCGTTTATGGGAGACCACCGGATCCCCATCCCATGTCGAAGCGGTCAAGCGCCGGATTGTTGAATCCGGAGCAGATCTTCCCTCACATCCGGAAAGTGAGGAAGCGATCTATTCTCTGGCTGAACTCCCCTGGATTCCGCCGGAACTCAGGGAATCAGGAAACGATCTCACCTTCACCGCTTCATTCGATCTTTCCACTCTTTTGAAACCGGAAGATATCCGGGGATGCCTTCACAATCACACGGTCTGGAGTGACGGCATTCACACACTGGAAGAGATGGCCAGTGCCGCACGTGACCTTGGCTGGTCTTTCCTGGGATTTGCCGACCACTCTCAAAGTGCCTACTATGCGAGGGGCCTGGAGACCCGCCGTCTCCTTGAACAGACCCGTGAAATCCATGCACTCCGTCAGTCGATTCCGGACCTCTCTCTCTTCACCGGCGTGGAGTGCGACATCCTCCCGGATGGGTCCCTGGACTATCCCGATGAAGTATTGGAGAGTCTCGATTTCGTCGTCGCAAGCGTTCACACCCGGTTTTCCTTGACAAGAGAGGAGCAGACGGAAAGGATCCTTCGAGCCATCGCCAATCCCCATGTCGACATTCTCGGCCACCCGACGGGAAGGCTTCTCCTGGCCCGGGAGCCCTACGATGCCGACATGGATCGGATCCTGGAAGCCGCCGCCCGGCATCGGATCATGATCGAAATCAATGCAAACCCGCACCGACTTGACCTGGACTGGACCCGGGTCAAGACCGCCCTTGACCTGGACATTCCGCTGATGATTAATCCCGACGCCCACATGACGGATGGGCTGACGGACGTTCTTTACGGTGTCATGGTGGGGAGAAAGGGATTTCTCACCCGGGAGGCCTGTGCCAACACATGGTCTCCCGAGCGATTACGATCCTGGCTGGGAGGTGACCGTGGCTGATCGAAAGCGGGCGGCTTCCATCTTTGATGCTTTGAAATCCGCGTATGGGACGCCAGGGACCGTGCTTCTTTACTCCAATCCCCTGGAACTGGCCCTGGCCACCATCCTCTCCGCCCAGTGCACCGATGAACGGGTGAATCTCGTCACCCGTTCCCTCTTTACAAAATACAGGTCACCCGAAGACTATCTGCGGGTCCCCGCGGAAGAACTGGAAGCCGACATCCATTCGACCGGGTTTTTCCGGAACAAGACCCGATCGATCCGCGGGCTCTGCAGAAAAATCCTGGACAACCACGGCGGAGCTGTTCCTGACACGATGGAGGAACTGGTTCAGCTTCCGGGTATTGGCCGGAAAACGGCCAACATTATCCTGTCCAACGCGTTCGGCAAAGTGGAGGGGATCGCCGTGGACACTCACGTCGGAAGGCTGGCTTCCCGCCTGGGCTTTTCCTCCCACAGCGACCCCATTAAAATTGAGAAGGATCTCATGAGCCTATTCCCCCGGAATCGCTGGATGGAGGTAACCTACCTCCTTATCGAACACGGCAGGGCCGTCTGCAAAGCAAGAAAACCCCGATGTGCGGAATGTTTCCTTTCCGCCCTCTGCCCCTCCGCCCATTCGATTTCCTGAGAGACGGACGGCTTACCGTGCAGGATCTTTCTCTGCAATCAGCATGAGCAGAGGAAAGGCGTTCGGACCCGGGGTCGTATCTTTTCCCCTCAATTTTGACTCCAGGGCAAGAAGCTCGGGATTCGAATCGACAGACAAATGCGTCACTTGAACATAGCGGGTCCGGAAGCCGGCGGACTCCAATAAATTTGGAATCGATTCCGCCAGGTTCATCCGGGCACCACCGGGTGGATAAGGGGTTGAGGAAGGACTGTAATCCGGCTCGATCAACGCAATGGATCCCCCTGACTTCAGAACCCGGTACACTTCCCGGATCGCTGATTCCAGTTCCCGTATCCAGATCAGAACGAAATGGAAAAAAGCAAGATCGAGGCTCCGGTCTTTCAGCGGCAGGCTGCATGCATCCCCTACCAGAGAACGTAATGGATCTCCCGTCAGCAGCAGACATGGTTCCCGGTCAAGACCGATGGCACCCGGGACGCGTTCCCGGATTTCCTTCAGGATCGCGCCGGTACCGGAACCGATTTCCAGAACATGTTGCTTTCTGGGAAGATGAAGGTACCGATAGAGATGGAGGCGGGCCGGACGCGTCTCCTTCGCCTGAAGAGTCAGGTATTGCTGGATCTCTTCAGAGGTAAATCCCGGAAAGGCCTGGATGGATCAGCTCCCCGTCGGTGACGCCATGCAGGTGTAATCCCCATGGTCCGTTTCCAGGGGACATCCGCCTCCGCACAGATCGACCCACTCACAGTCCGTGCAGGCTTCCATCATGTACCTTCTCTCGCGCAGAGAGATACAGACAGGATGGTTCCAGATCGATGTCCAGGAATCGTTCAGAATATTGCCGACGGACGTATAGGTCGACTGGCAGGGCAGTACGGTGCCGTCCGGTTCGATGGCCATGGAGATCCGGGCAGCGGAACACTGTTTCAGACCGAGCTGGAGATCGACGGGATTTAATTCACAATAACGGGTCGGCGTGTACCAGATAAAGCGAAGGCCCAGACGCTCCGCTTCCTCACGAATGTCTGTAAGAACGCGTGTGAGTTCTTCCATAGAGAGTGCAAGTTCCTTCTGCTCTTCCTTACCCGTGTGGATCATTCCGTTGACGGCAAAGGAGGGCAGTCCCAGGTCCGCGATGAGTCGAACCGTCTGAACGGCATTCCCTGCGTTGGTCCTCGTAAGGGTCGTGTTGGTCAGGACGTAGAGGCCGGCATCGATACAGTTACGAATGCCCTGCAGAGTCTGGGCGTGGGCGCCATGCGCCCCCACCATCCGGTCATGGATCTCCGGGTCGGCCGATTCCAGGGTGATCTGCACGTAGTCCAGGCCGGCATCGCCCAGAGCCTGCAGATAATCTCGATCGGCCAATCGGCGTCCATGGGTCAACAGCCCGGTTACGAGTCCGATTTCCTCCGCACGTGCAATCAAATCGGGAAGATCATCCCTCAGCGTAGGCTCCCCCCCGGTAAAAGCCACGTGGGGAATCCCTGCGTTCCAGAGGCGCTGAAGCACGTTGTACCACTCCTCTTTCTCCAATTCTTTTTCCGCTCTTCCCTTCAGGTTGTAACAGTGGTGGCAGTCGTTGGAACAGCGGTAGGTCAGAGCCAGGTCCATCCGAAGAGGAGCGCTGCCCTCATAGGAAAAGGCCGCCACGGGTTCCGTGTCGAGGTAGGTTATAGGGCAGATCCCGTCGGTACGAACCAGAACGGACACCGTGTCCAGAACCCGCGCGATATCTGTTTCAAGGACCCGTTTACTCGCCCGGTAACGTGACTTCATGGTCCTCAGAATTTCGGACCGGTCCAGCCCGTCCATGGAGAGTTTGACGATCTCCGTAGCTGTTGGATTCAGATGGAGAATCTTGGCGGCATTAATGGAGAGGACACCTCTGCCCCCTTCCTCCACGCGGAGGTGAAGACGAGCAGTCATCTCGGGCTCTTCGATTCTCTGATGGTAGAGACCCTTAGAAAGCGGTTGCTTTTTCCTGAAGATCATCGTCCACCTCCGGCACAGGCACAGGCACACCCCGCACAGGCGCAGGCACACGCACATCCGCCGCCCCCCCCTGACCTGCCTCCCGAACTGACGGGAACCGGGTTGGTTTTGGATGTGACATTCTGGGCCAGGGAAGATACGTTTCCGACAATGGAGTTTGCGTAACTTTCCACCCCGGACACGATATTGTGGGCAAAGTCCAGCCCGCTGATCCTTCCCGGAGCCGGCACACCGGCCGTGGAGGGATGGCTTCCTCCCATGTAATGGTGCCACCAAATGGGCCTGGGTATGGTCTGATTGGAAAGGACTTCGGGTATTTTCTTCTCCGCGTCTTCATCCAGAAGAAGCCACTCAAAGGACTGTTCGTAGTTGTCGGTTCCCACCTCTCTCCACGCCTTTCTCATAATCGTTTCATAGTAGCTGAGGGTCTTCTTCCGGTTGAATCCCTTCATCTTGTTTTCCACGTTTTTTATCAGCTTGATCAGAATTTTCTCGGCTTCCTTGGGATCGATCTTCCTGTCATCCTGAATGGAGGCGATAAACTCCTCTTCGTACGTAAGAAGTGAACCTTCCCCTTCGATTGGCTCGACCTGAAGCGGCGTCTTTCGCTCTACCGAGGCCCTGCCCTTTCGAACCAGTCCGAAGAGAACGAGAGCCAACACCTTGTTCACCTTCAATTCCTTCAGAACGGCGACTTCCGGAACGGTCAACCCCCGACGAACCTCCACCCCTTCCACTCCTACCGTGGCAGGGAGATATTTCATCTTTCGCCTGTTGCTGGAAATAATACCCAGTGCGGCGAGAGCGATAATTCCCCCAAAACAGAGAAAGGGCACCAGGGCTCCAATGACCATTCCAATGAAGGATAAGAGCTTTCCCATGAACCGGGAAAACTTGGAGGGGGGCTCGACTACGGATTGAACCGCCGAGGCGGGGAAAGAAACGCCGAATTCATAACGGCCAGAGGGTGATCCATTATCTACGATATACCCGAAGACAACGCCGTTCTCGGTGAGTTCCTTGACCTGAGGTTCCTGTTTGTGCCATCTCGGCTGATCCGGACTCACCGTGGGTGGAAGGTGGAAGTAAACCTCATACCGCGTCGTTCCCCGGGTATACTGGGAGCCGAACCAGGTGGGCGCAAACCGCAGGGAAGCGTACTCCGGGTCGTCATCATCCCGGTAGATCATCCTCGGGTTGTTGATCCTGACGTGAATCGTACCCTGATTTCCCGGAGCAATCGACTTTTCCAGGAGGTGGACTTCAATCCCGATGGACACATATTCTGATGGGCGAATATCGAACAGAGGCTGCCCGTCCAGATCAGCTGCCGCCGTTTCGATCCGATACCCGGCTTTGGGTAAGCCGATATCCACAACATCGATGGGCTGCCCGATATTCTGGAAGGTGATCCAGTATTCAATGTCAATGGATCCGTCATCCTGCACATACACATGGGAAATGGAGGTCGGGACTTCGAAGAAGTAATCCGCGTGGAGAATCCCCGCCCCTGCCAGAAGGAGGAGAATAAGGCGTTTCATGGGAGGAGTATATCATGGGCTATCCGCATACAGGCCTTAACATTTCCTTAATGTTTTCAGGGCACTATTGTAGAATGGTTGACGTGAAAGACATCTCGATCCTGGTTGTCGAGGATGAAGATGACATCCGGGAGCTCCTGGCCTACAACCTCCACCGGGAGGGATTTCAGGTCGAAACCGCCTCGACGGGTGAAGAAGCCTTGAAAAGGGTCGCGGATGACCCCCTCCCCCACCTGGTACTCCTGGACCTGATGCTTCCCGGGATTGGAGGACTGGATGTCTGTCGACTCCTTCGACGACAGACGGCGACCGCGAAACTGCCCATCATCATGCTGACGGCACGGAGCGGAGATCGAGATATCGTGACCGGCCTGGACATCGGGGCGGACGATTACATCACCAAACCCTATAACTTTTCCATCCTCCTCTCCCGGATCAAGGCTGTGCTTCGACGACGGAACATTGAAGTTCCAGAGGCCAAAGTGCTGGAATTTGAAGGTCTGCTACTGGACCCCGAACGCCACGAAGTTCGTGTTGAAGGAATCCCCATATCCCTCACCTTTTCAGAATTTTCCATCCTGTCCCTCCTTGCCGGCCGGCCCGGCAAGGTCTTCACCCGGTACCAGATTGTGGACGCTGTCCGGGGTGACGACGCCTTCATTGGAGATCGTACCGTGGATGTCCATATCGCAAGCCTGCGCAAAAAGCTTGGATCCATGGGTGAATGGATTCAGACCGTCCGGGGCGTAGGGTACCGATTCCAGGAAACCTCATGATTCGAAATACACTCTTTTCCAGGCTCTTTATCACTCTCTTCCTCTTCGCCCTTTTACCGCTCCTCGCTGTCACGGTCCTGGTTCTGGACACGATGGGAGATCTCTATCTGCAGCGGGAAGCCGAGGAGCTCCGGGCTCAGACGATCCTCCTTGAACCGTCCATCCTTCAAGCTTACATTCAGGGCGATTATCAAAAGATCGATGCCATGTGCAAGGGTGTGGTTCACGGCCTTCCCGTCCGGTTCACCGTCATTCTGGCCGAAGGAACCGTTATCGGTGACAGCGACTCCACACCCGGAGCCATGGATAACCACGCTCTCAGACCGGAGATCGTTGATGCCTTCAAGACCGGGTCGGGCCGTGCGGAACGGTACAGCTACACCCTGAATACTCCCATGCTCTATGTGGCCCGTGCCGTGAAACTGGAAGAGCATGTCCCCTTTGTAATCCGTGCTGCCCGCCCCATGCCCGCGGTTCGCCAGCTTCTCTCCGCGCTCTACAGCAGGCTCCTGGGGGCGTTAGCTGTCATGCTCATCCTCTCCATCCTGGCGAGCGCGTACATTGCCTGGAGGATCAATCGTCCCCTGGTCCGTCTTCGGGATGGGGCGCTCGCCTATACCCGCGGGCTCACACCCCGGCCCATCCATCCGGAAGGGACGCGGGAAATTCGAGCCCTGACCGAAGTATTCAACGACGTGGCTTCCCGTCTGCACCAGACCCTGCAGACTGTCCAGGCCCAGTCCGAAGAGCGGAAGATCATCCTCTCCAGCATGCAGGAAGGCGTTCTGGCCTTTGACGCCGAGGGTAAAGTTCTCGACATGAATGAAGCGGCGTTTCGGATTCTCTCTCCTCCCATCCTGGACGTCAGGGGACGATGGATCGAGGAAGTAGTCCGCCACCCGGACCTCCTTTTGCTGATTCACACCCTGCTGGATAAAAAAGAGAACAGGGTTCAGGACATCATTACGCCGGGCTCCGAGGAACGCCACATTCATGCACGCGGGACCCTCCTTCGAAGCGGAGACCACGTATGTAAGGGTGGTTTAATCGTTCTCCTGGACGTGACCGAGTTTCGCCGTTTTGAAAAGATGCGTTCCGAGTTCGTCGCCAATGTCTCCCACGAGCTGAAAACTCCATTGACCACCATGACAGGAGCCATCGAGACACTCCAGTCCATGGAAGAATTACCCGGGGAGTCCTCCCGCTTTCTTGACATGCTGTCCCGCCAGGCGGACCGGCTCCGGGAACTGATTGAAGATCTTCTGGGACTTGCTGCGCTGGAGCGGATGGAGTCCGGGATTCCCCCCGAGAGAACGAAAACCTCTTCCAGGGAAATCCTGGAACGCGTTCAGAACACAATGGCTGAACGGGCCGGAAATCAGGGTATTTCCGTTGAAATCGCAGGCCTGGAATTCCCTGTTATTGATGTCAATCCAACGCTTATGGAGCAGGCCCTCACTAACCTGGTGGATAACGCGATCCATGCAAGTCCGCAAGGAACAACAATCACCCTTTCCACCCGGACTGAATCGGAGGGGGTCGCCATCGACGTCACGGACGAGGGCTGCGGAATCCCTCCGGAGCACCTGGAGCGCATCTTTGAGCGGTTTTATCGTGTACCCGGAGCGAAACGAAGCGGTATGCAGGGGTCCGGACTGGGACTTGCCATCGTGAAACATACGGCTCATCTCTTTGGGGGACGGGTGGAGGTGAGCAGTACACCGGGCAAAGGCTCCCGATTCTCAATCATCCTTCCACGGATCTAGCGGGTACGGCACATGATTCCAGCCTCGACCGATTTCTCTGTACGAATGGACGCACAGAAGATCTTCAAAGACTTAACGCTGGGCGGATCGCACCTCGTCTAACAGCTGTTGAGCCGCGGAACGAATGGACTCCCACCGGGGATCCTTTTCGTTTTCCAGCCCTGCAAGAACCGTTTCAAATGTACGCGATGCATCCAGCAGGTTTCCCTGTTCCATCTGCCGGATTCCCTGCCACAGGCCAGCCTTGGCGGCTCCACCCACGAGGGCTGTCAGCGGGTCGGAAGATTGAGAATCCATGGATATTCCAAGGGATGATAAAATCCCAGCCATGGTATCGGAATTTCCATGTTCCGCTGCGAGCTCTAACGGGCCCGGCACGGGGTAATCGAGCTTAACAACCCCCCGAAGAAGCCAGAAACAGATTCCGGCAAGTGCAATAAAGATTGGACCGACCATCATGCCTGCACTACGGTTCCCGCTGCTCATTCCGGGCAATATTGTGGCAACGGCAAGGCCAAACCCTCCAAAGAGAATCAGAATCACAAAAGAGAATTTCAGAATACCCGGGCTGTACCAGTTTGAAATATCAAAAAGATACTCCCGGGTCGATCCACAGGAAGGACAACGTCCCTTTCTCCAATCGTAATATCTTCCGCTCTGAAGATTCCGGTGGCGGACACGATCATACGTGAACCTTTCCCCGCAACTGCAGGGCGATGATTGAAGAATCCCCCTCTCTTCTCCCTGAGAATCTGTCAGAACCGGAAATGTTGTTGGAAAGTTCACCCGCTACCCTCCGTATTGAGAAGTGGATTCCATTCGAGTCTTCCCGTCGGACATGCAGGATTCAATCACTGGAATCAGTATAATCCCGGTGAAGAGAGCTCGGAAAGGATTTCATGATGCCTTCAAATTTGATTCCCTGCGGAACCGGTACTACACTCAAGGTATGGTGACGACCCAACAGATTCAAGCGGCCGCCAGAGTCATTGCGTATTCCAGTGTATTCGGGGAATTGATGGATCTGTATCGGACAAACACCGCAAATTCGAGGAATCGGATTCCGACGGTCAGGGAAGTGGACCCCATTCTATCTCCCGTAATCGAAGGCTGGTCTTCATGCCTTCCTCCCCTGCCACGCATTCCCTTCGGCCGCACTTCGATCTGGAGAGAAGGAATGCGGGGTTTGAAGGATACGTATCTGAAAAACCAGCTATACCAGATCCTCCGTGATTCCGAATCGGGCAGAAATGTAATTGTGAACCCCATTTCTGTTTTCGGCAGGCATTCCAGGGATCTGGCCCGGGCCCTCCCAGCCTGCGAGGTGATTTCCACAGATATCACATCCACATGGAACACAATCTTTCGACATACAAGTGCCAGACTTTTTCGAGCCACACCCAATTATCGCTTCGTCAGGGAAAGCATCTATGATCCCGACGTCACGCGAAGACCCGAAGCCGTCGTGTTCTTCGGCGCCTGTGGGTCCCTGACGGATGCCTCTATCGATTATGCGGTCACCGTGGAATCTCCAATACTGGCAGCCCGCACATGCTGCCTTGAAAACATTGCAGGGAATACAAAAATGGTGAAGCATTGGACCCTCATCAACATCTTATTCCGCATGAAAAACTGGGAATTTTCACGATACAAAAAGACCGGCAAAGATTACTATTTTTCACCCTTTTACAACGTAAACGCCTATCCTCGAAGTCAATTCGCCCGGATGACAAGTAATTCAGATGAATTTCTTCGAATCGCTCAGGATGCCGTGGACAATCCTCTCTGCAGGGAGCTGATCAACATCGATCGATGCCTTCACCTGGAGGAACACGGATATAACGTCCTCTACAGGCAAGAATTATTTTTCGCGTTTAAGGAGAGCGAAAAAGGTACGGCAACCTGAATCTCGATCGATCAGGACCCCGGTTTCCAGACTTTCCAGACGGCACCCACGAGATCCGGGCCCGGTTTCAGTGTGACTTTGCCCGGTGACCAGTCCGCCGGACAGACTTCTTTCCCCTTGGTCTTCCTTACCAGCTGGAAGGCCTGGACCTGCCGGATGGTTTCATCAATTCTACGACCCACAGGAGGCGTAAGAACCTCCATGGCCTGAATCACACCATCGGGATCAATTAAAAACCGTCCGCGGATATCTACCCCTGCATTTTCGTCATACACGCCATAGAGTTTACCCAGATTCCCCGCCTGGTCTGAGACCATGGGAAAGGGAATCCCCTCCACCATCTTCGTCAACTCATGATCCACCCACATCTTATGGACGAATACTGAATCGACACTTATGGAAAAGACCTGGACACCCAGTTTCTGAAGGACATCAAATTTGTCAGCGACCGCTGACAGTTCCGTCGGTCACACAAAGGTGAAATCACCCGGGTAGAAGCAGATCAGCACCCATTTTCCCAGGTAATCCGACAATTTTACGGTCGTAAAGCCCCCATTGTGAAAGGCCGGCGCTTCAAAATCCGGAGCCTTGGCTCCCACACGCGCTGTCACCATTTGTTCCTCCTTTTTCAACGTTGACGATTCTTCCGGTTTCGTTTCCTCTGCGGGCCCTACGGCCGTACCGGTGGGCCTGGCACACCCGACATCTCCGTCTGGCATCGCCACCTCCTTTCTCCTTTATGATAGCTCCGGGAGATCATGTTAGCAACCGGGATTTCCTGGACGGCACCTACTTCGGTGTCGAAATATCAGATAATGTTGCCCCCGGCATCGTACCCGCTGAAAACCGCGCCAGCTCCATTGCCACGAAGAATATTGTCACGATAAAAGACGATTGGACTCAGATACAACCCATATCCGGCATTTCCCTGCACCGAATTATCTTCGACCAGGTTTTCCCCGGATACACATGAAATACCATGGTGGCTGGTGGTTGTCCCATTCCCGGTGATGTTATTGCCTCGAATGACATTGTAAGGACCATTGATCTCTATTCCATATGTGCCGTTAAACGACACTGTATTATTTTCGATCAGACATCCCTGGGAACAACGGATCCCCATCTTCCCGTTATAGATGGAAAGATTCCCGGAAATCGTCGCGTTTGCGGTGACAGAGATACCCACTCCATTGATCCCGTCATTGCGGACCCGGTTTCCAACTATCCGAGAACCGCCAGACTGCCAGATGCTCGGACCAATAATAAAGATTCCAGAATAGCTGGAATCCGTCTGGGCATAGCGGGTCACTTCATTGCCGCGGATCTCGCTGGCCGTCACATCATCGAGATAGATGCCGTAGAATCCAGTTCCCTCCACGACGTTATCGGTGACTCTGCACTCCAGCGATCCGGGATCTCCCTGAAGCAAAATCCCGTACAGTGCCATAATATCAGGCGATGATCTCACTATCCTGCAGTGGTCAATATCTGCTTTATTGACCCTGGTCATGGAGATTCCGGAAGTGACCGGATCGATGATTTCCACATCTTTGACCGAGACCCGAATTGAACTGGAGGATCCCATATGGTGAATACCGAACATTCCACCCTTCAGACGTCCGTTATAAAAGAAAAGATCCGTTTTTCCCGATGAGATTTCCATCACCGCCGCGCTGGATGAGCTGGTGCTGAGCGTAAATCCTCCAAGATCGACCTGGACTTCATCGGCCTGGATCGTAAGAACACTGCCCGATGCAATGGAAATATCCCGGGTTACGATGTAGTGGCCCGGCTGCGTGATCGTGGTCTGCTGGTAGATGGGGACTTTCCCTTCCCCAGCCAAAAGGCATACTGTTGCTATGCAGAAAAGGATAACCAGGAAACTTGATTTTGCCATAACCCACCTCATGGAGAGATGAGAAAATTATAGCAGGTATTTCCAGGCTGGAAGAAAGGAACGATCGTTGAAATTTGATTAAAATGAAAACCCCGGTTCGGCAACCCGAACCGGGGCTATGGATGAACTTACAAAAGAGACGGTAATCAGGCGAGGTCGAACCGGTCCAGCATCATAACCTTGTTCCACGCCGCAATGAAATCCCGCACGAACTTATCCTTTGCATCGTTTTGAGCATAGACCTCGGCCAGGGCGCGCAGCTGCGAGTTGGAGCCGAAAATCAGGTCCACGCGGGTGGCAGTCCACTTGAGATCTCCATTCTTTCGGTCCCGCCCTTCAAACGTTTCCCCGGCATCGGAGGTTGGCTTCCACACTGTACCCATGTCCAGCAGGTTGACGAAAAAGTCATTTGTCAACTGCCCGACCCTGGTTGTAAAAACACCGTGTTTTGACTGACCTGTGTTGGCGCCCAGGACACGCAGACCACCCACCAGCACCGTCATCTCAGGTGCGCTCAGGGTCAACAGCTGCGCCCGGTCCACGAGCATCTCCTCAGCCGATACAGTAAAGACCTGTTTCTGGTAATTGCGAAAACCGTCGGCCTGGGGCTCCAGCGGTACAAAAGATTCCACGTCGGTCTGTTCCTGAAGGGCGTCCATGCGGCCCGGGGTAAAGGGTACCTTCACCGCGTACCCCGCAGTTCTGGCCGCCGATTCAACAGCGGCACATCCGGCCAGGACAATGAGGTCCGCCAGAGAGACCTTCTTGCCATCCGTCCGGGAGCCGTTGAATTCTTTCTGAATCCCTTCCAGTACACTCAGGACCCTGGTCAGCTGTTCCGGCTGGTTCACGGCCCAGTCCTTTTGTGGCGCGAGGCGAATGCGCGCGCCGTTGGCTCCTCCGCGCCTGTCCGACCCCCGGAAGGTCGAGGCCGAAGCCCATGCGGTAGAGACTAGCTCCGCGACTGACAGGCCCGTAGCCATAACCTTTTCCTTCAGACCGGCAACATCGCTGTCATCGATCAGGGGATGATCGACAGCGGGGATCGGGTCCTGCCAGATCAGATCCTCTTCGGGGACTTCCGGACCGAGATAGAGGATCTTGGGCCCCATGTCCCGGTGGGTCAATTTAAACCAGGCACGGGCAAAGGCGTCGGCGAAGGCATCCGGGTCCTTGTGGAATCGGCGTGCGATGGGTTCGTAGATCGGGTCGAAGCGAAGGGACAGGTCGGCCGTGGTCATCATGGGCCGGTGCTTCTTTGTGGGGTCATGGGCGTCCGGAATCATGTGCTCTTCCTTGACGTCTTTGGCCAGCCACTGATTGGCTCCGGCCGGGCTCTTGACCAGTTCCCACTCGTAGCCGAAAAGCATATCGAAGTAGCCCATGTCCCACGCTGTGGGATTGGGCTTCCAGGCTCCCTCGATGCCGCTCGTCGTAGTGTGCACGCCCTTGCCGGATCCAAACTTGTTGATCCAGCCCAGACCCTGCTCCTCGATGGGAGCGGCTTCCGGTTCAGGACCTACCAGTGCCGGATCTCCCGCGCCGTGAGCCTTGCCAAAGGTGTGTCCACCCGCAACAAGCGCTACAGTCTCTTCGTCGTTCATCGCCATGCGGGCAAAGGTTTCACGCACATCACGTCCCGAGGCCACGGGATCAGGCTTCCCATTCGGGCCCTCAGGGTTCACATAGATCAAACCCATCTGCACTGCGGCCAGGGGATTCTCAAGATCGCGGTCTCCACTGTATCGTTCGTCGCCCAGCCAGGTCTCTTCCCTGCCCCAGTAGATATCCTCTTCGGGCTGCCAGATGTCTGTGCGGCCGCCGCCGAAACCGAAGGTCTTGAACCCCATTGACTCCAGTGCGCAGTTGCCGGTCAGGATCATGAGGTCGGCCCAGGAAATCTTGTTGCCGTATTTCTGCTTGATCGGCCAGAGCAGGCGGCGTGCCTTGTCCAGGTTTCCATTGTCGGGCCAGCTGTTGATCGGCGCAAAGCGCTGGTTCCCTGTTCCGCCCCCGCCACGACCGTCAGCCGTGCGGTAAGTACCCGCACTGTGCCAGGCCATGCGGATAAAGAGACCGCCGTAGTGGCCCCAGTCGGCAGGCCACCAGTCCTGCGAATCGGTCATCAGCGCGTTCAGGTCCTTTTTCAGGGCCGCAAGATCAAGCTTCTTGAATTCTTCTACGTAGTTGAAGCCGGGATCCATCGGATTGGCAGCCGGAGCGTGCTGGTGAAGGATCCCCAGGTTCAGCTGGTTGGGCCACCAGTCACGATTTGAGGTACCTCTTCCGGCAGTCGTACTGCCCGTTTTGCCCGTCACCGGGCATTTGTTTTCTTCAGACATTCTTTCCTCCTTTTTTACCTATGTTTCCTTCATTCCGTCTTGATGTTTTCGAAGCGCTCTCATGCCGGGCGCACACACGGCACAGACCCCGCACTTCCACGTGGGTGGACTCGATCGTCCCGAAGGAGTGAACATCTTCGGGGATGGACAGGCCGCTGAATTCCTCACTGAGAAAATCTCTTGTCTTTCCGCACCGTGTGCAGACAACGTGATGGTGAGGTTCGAGATTGGCGTCGAACCGTGCGCGATCGTGGGATGGTGTGAGGGTCCGGATCAGACCGAGGTCGCGAAAGAGCCAGAGCGTGCGGTATACGGTGTCCAGGGAGAGAGCCGGCATCCGTTCCCGAACACCCTGAAAAACGGCTTCCGCATCGGGATGATCAACGGATCCGGTCACCTCGCGGAAGATCTCCAGCCTCTGAGGGGTAACCCTCACACCGGCCCGGTGCAGGGCCTCTTTCAGCAGGGAAAGCCTATTCTCAACTTTGCCGGGAAAGTCAGTCACGAATCACCACACGTTCCGCAACATTTCCAATTAGGAATTTATTCCGATTTAGTGACAGATCCAGCAGCCGTTAGATCAATCATCGTCTTCAATGGAATGAAGGCTGGATGAACTTCGCAGCTTTTTGCTTCCCAATTTGACACCACAGGACCCTGGAGATAGACTTGGTTCATGGGAAGGTATCTTTGAAAAAAACAGAAAACAAAGGTCCATGAAAGAACTTATCAAAAAAAAGGCTGGTTTATTCTTACTTTTTCTAATTTTGACCTGCCTTATTTTGTTCCTACCGAGTTCATGTAATTCCAGAAAGAAAAACACACCCATATCAAGTGAATCGAACAAAAAGAAGGAGAAATCCTCATTTCTTCTTATTACGCTTGACACCTGGCGGTGGGATTATCTGGGTATTTCGGGAAGCGGAAAGGTCAGTACACCCAACCTGGATTATCTCGCAAAACATGGACTATACATAAAGGAAGTCCTGACACCCTGTCCGCTGACCACGCCAGCGCACGCCACGATTTTCACCGGGCTCAATCCTCTGCAGCACGGAGTGCTGGATTGCACAAGCTACCGTCTGCAGCCAGAATTTGAAACCCTGGCCACACAATTTAAAAGGAAAGGATATCGAACGGCTGCCTTTGTCTCCTCGGAGACCTTAAAACGCAGATTCGGGCTCGATCAGGGATTTGATGTCTATGATGATTCCGGAATTGGGAAGAGAGATACCAATGACTGGCTGCCCGCCACAAAGAGCGGAGAGGACACGACAAAAGCAGTCCTGAAGTATCTGACAGAGGAAAGGGAAGCGGGACCCCGCTTTCTCTGGGTTCACTATTATGATTTGCACGTCCCCTATCGGGCAAGACCGGAATACGATCAAAGATATCCATCTCAGCCTTACGCGGCACAGGCCTCCTTTTTAGATGATCAGGTTCAACTGTTGATGGAGATCGTCAATCGAGATAAAGATCAATCCTGGAAAGTCATGATCGTGGGTGACCATGGAGAGGGATTGGGCGACCATGGAGAATATGGGCATGGCTACGGGCTGTACCGATCTACACTTCATGTTCCTCTCATTCTCTTTCCGAATCCGGAATTGCAGGCTCCTTCCTCAACGCTGTGTTCCCTTGAAGATGTATTTCCTACCGTACTGGATTGGTTTGATTATGAAGCAAAGATAGAGATTGATGGATCCAGCCTTTTCCGAAATGACAATGAACATGCTCCATTTTTCAGCTTTTCTTTTCTGCCCGCTTTCATGTTTCGAATCAATCCCGTGCTTGGAATCCGCAAGGGTCCCTATATGTACATTCGACATGGTTTACAGGAACTGTACAATCTTGATCTCGATCCTGACGAAACAAAGAATCTCGCTGAAAATCCAGAATACCGTGAAATCCTGAGCGAGATGCGAAGGCTTGCATTTCAGACATATGCAACAGACAGACTGCAACCGATCCTGCAGCATCAGACTTTGGTTAACGACCAGGAAGCGACCAAAAGCCTTCAAAGTCTGGGTTACATGTCGGGCGGGTCTGTTCAGTTGTCTTCTCTTCAGCGGGTCGATATCCATCAATTTCTTCTGGACTTTAATGCCATGGAAGCAGCCCAGGAAGCCGGATTTCGATCCAAAGACTGGACGGGGCTTATCCGGGAATGCCGAAATATGATTCATAAATACCCCCAGGCTCAAACTGTCTATAAGAATTTTGGAAAGCTACTTATCTCACAGAGTCTTTTCAAGGAGGCTGTTCCCATCCTGGAGAAGGCGGTTTCTCTTAATCCTGAGGATAGTGCCAGCATGATGAATCTGGGGACTCTATGCATCCAGATGGGGGATTATCCTCGTGCCAGAGGACTCCTGACAGCGGCATTGGAAATTGCGCCTGATGATCCTCAGGCTCACAATAATCTTGCAATATTATGCGGCGATTATCTGGGTGATGTCCCATGTGCTGTTGAACATTTCAGGCGTTACCTTGATCTTGTACCAAACGCGCCGGAACGGAAACAGATTCTTTCCTACATCGAACGCAATAGCGTCCAGCGATAATCAATTCTTTCCCCTGATAATTCCGGGGACAGTTTACCCATTTATTTGGATAATTCCGGGGACAGTTTACCCATTTATTTGGAACGAAAATACACTCTCACCTCAGGGACACGTAGCAAGTACATGTCCCACGATCGTTTGCTTCTGTGTGAAAGGATGATGGGGGTCAGGAGGCCCGCCTTCGCTAAACAACAGCTTCGGCGTGGCACGTTTCGTTTCGAGGAAACGAAACGTGGCGGAGAGGGTGGGATGAGTTTTGCCACTTTTTGACAAACAGTTTGACACCCCTGCACCCTGGCGATACACTTAATTCATGGAAAGGGATTTTCTAGGAACACTAAGGAGAAATTGGTATTGTGTCCCCAGATTATACGGATTCATCATACTTTTTAATGGAGCGAAGGCTGGCGGAGAGGGTGGGATTCGGGCCGAGTTCACCCTAGATCAGTAATCCCCCGAGGCCACTCAGAGGGGGGCAGGTGGGTGTGAAGAGCAACCGAAGGTGAGTATCTTGGGTGGGTGTGCGGGGTGGTGGGTGGCGGGGCGGATGGGATGAGTTTCGCAACTTTTTGCTATCCCAGGACTACGAATTACCCCAGAATCAAGCCTTCTCTCCTATCTATACCCTGTCCACAAGCGTCTGAAATCACATGGCTTCCACCCCATTTTCCATGCATTTCTCGACGACAAACACCTTAATATACTCTGCGGCCGGTTGACCAGTGGGCTCGCACGGAGTTGTATTAGAAAAAATGACCAATTGTATCTCTACCTTCTGTTACAGATTGTAACAGGGGTAATTAAGCGTACTTCAGCAAGGCCTTGAGAAAATCCTTATTTTACATAGGTTTTTCGCGATGAGATCTTCTGGTATTGATATTGCACGTAGATTTCTCATGTATTTCAAAATCGGATGGGGATTATAATGATGGTTACTGAGGAGGCAATATGAAAAAACTATTGACCATCATGTTATTGCTCATAACGACTTCACTCCTGGCAGGGTGGAAGTGGGAGAAGTTGGATACTGGGGAGGGGCCACCGATCTATGAAAATTCTGGAGATAGTTTCTTAGACTTCCATTTAGCATATGACCCTATGATGGAGAAACTTGTGTTGACGTATTATAACGAAGAGACCTCCATGAGCGACACATGGTTGTTCGATGGTTATAATTGGACATATGACTGTACCCATCTAGCAAGTAGCAACCAATACAACCATCAATTCGAACCAAACCAGATGTTCTATGATGAGAGCAATAAGATGTTGATGGATGTAAGGCTCTACTATTGCAATCCAAATCCTCCTCATCCTTATCTCTGCAATCTGCTTTGCAAGAAAGATAATAGTGATTGCTGGAATTGTTTTTTGGAGACAGAAGCAACAAGCTTAACCACATATGATATCAATCGCCGTAAAGCGCTATTTTTTCACAATTCTTTCAACAGCATATTCGAATGGGATGGTTATCAAATTCACGAAGTATATTTTGATAAGTACTATAGTGCAGATATCGTAGTCTATGACGAAATGAGCAAGTTAGTCATTATGTATGATTGGAATAGAGACATTACATTAGAGTATGATGGAGTTGAAATTCAAGAGTATGAAGGTCTAGGTTCTATTGCTACTGGGATTATGTCAATGTCATACAATCCGAAATTCCATGGTGTTGTTGCGGGCTTCTTGCCCGGTAATACATACCTATACAGGAATCACAGCTGGCAATTATTAATTGGGAGCTCTGAAGACGAACTTCCTATATCGCTGGTCGGAAGAATGATCTATTTCCCACCAACTGATCAGTTTTTACTATTAACGTTTCCTTGGGGTGAAGGAGGAGCTCTAATCATATATTCACTAGTAAGAAGACATGAAAGACCTTTTCAGAAATAATTATCTTCGGAGGGCACAATGAAATTTTTATTCTCAATCTTTTTAACCGTAATCCCATTAATAAGTTATTGCAGTATTCAAGACCTTGCATTTAAATCTGACTTCCTCACTGTAAATCCAATCTCCGTACCTTACAATGAAATCGATAATTATCCTGCCAAACAACAATGGAAACAAGAGTTCCTTAATAGATACGGCAATCAGTGGGGAATAATCATTGATTTGCGCAGTGGAACACCAGTACACATCTTCGGTCAAGGCATTCCATTTTTCCCTGGTTTAGGGAATGAGCTACCATTTCAGGGTGAAGTAACCGAGTCTGAGGTTGTTAATTCAGTTATGGAATTCTTGAACTTACATTCTGCATTATTCAATATTAATCCTCAAATCTGGGGACACAATACCTATTTCTTTTGCAAGAAACCATGGCTCACTTCAGGGACACGTAACAAGTACGTGTCCCACGTTCGCTTGGCTCTATGTGAAATGATGATGGGGGGGTGGGAGCCCGCCTTCGCTAAACAACAGCTTCGGCGTGGCACTTTTTTGTATCTGCGAACAAAAAGTTGGCGGAGAGGGCTTGTCTCGACGAAGCCTTGCGCGAAGTCGGATGGGATTCGGGCCGAGTTCACCCTAGATCAGTAATCCCCCGAGGCCGCTCAGAGGGGGGCAGGTGGGTGTGAAGAGCAACCGAAGGTGAGTATCTTGGGTGGGTGTGCGGGGTGGTGGGTGGCGGAGAGGGTGGGATTCGAACCCACGGTCCCCGGTTAAAGGGACAACTGCTTAGCAGGCAGCCCTGTTCGACCACTCCAGCACCTCTCCGGTAGGGTCGGGGACGTATTATACCCTGATTACTCACGATAGAAAACCCTTTCAGGAATTCCCGAAAAGGTGGTAATGATGCTTTGTTATACGGAACCACCAAACCCACCCTCCCCTCGGGACACGTAACAAGTACATGTCCCTCGATCCCTGTTCGACCCCTTCCGGTTGCAGGTCTCACCCGTCGGATTCGCGAAAACGCCAGATTTCTCGTCAGCGCAAGGAAGATGATTGAGCAAACCGGAGCTGAAGTTGACACTTCAGTGAGGATTTGCGATTGAATCTGACGAAGGGACGGCGGGGAAGATGGGGTTTGCAGCATTCGGCGGGCGGGATCTGCAGCCGAACACCCTCCGGTAGGGTCGGGGACGTATTATACCCCGATTATTCACGATAGAAAACCCTGTCAGGAATTCCCGAAAAGGCGGCGATGATGCTGGGGATAAAGAACCCTCACGGCTTCCGCACTCCTCGGAACACGATCCTGAATGAAACCCGGCGGGACATGTATTGTTACGTGTCCCTAAAGGGTTGTCTTCATTCAGGTCATGTCCCTCAATCCCTGGCAGGGCTTCCGGGGATTCAGCTCAGATCCTGTTCTTCCTTTTCAAAGAAGTGTTCCAGCTGCGTGATGTGGTACTTGATCTGAAGGAGGTGACGGAGAATCTCCCGGCGGCGCTGCTCCTCGTCAGAAAGCTGGGATCCGTACCACCTCTGGAGGTGGCGGTAAATCTGTGTCTGCGGGGCGATCTTGGGAATCACACCTCGACAGGTAATGGAAGCAATTTTCGCGAGCTTTTCGGCATCCGTGGGATCGGACATGGCCACGGTGACATTCTCCTCATCAGCGCCGAGGGGAAGGCACCCGAGATCCATGGCCTGGTAGGCGCTCAGCAGGCTTAACGCGACGCCGGTCGGTTGTGCCTCATCCAGGTTTACACCTTCGACATCCTTTTGAAGCGCCAGCATCGTGGAAAGGATATTCTCGTCGACGAGTTTCAGCTGGAGCAGGGATTCGCCGATCAGCCCTCCGGTTTCTCTCTGGCGTGTTAAAGCTCGTTCCAGCTGCTCCTCGGTGATAACCTGGGCTTCCTGAAGCAGTTCACCGATCTTTTTCGTTCCCATGATCAACCTCCATGGCCGCGAGGGCCTGTCGTGCAGCATCCTGCTCTGCCTCTTTTTTGGAGCCTCCCTTTCCCCGGCTCAGAATCTCTTCCCCGGCCCGGACCTCTGTGACAAAGGTTACCTTGTGAGCAGGGCCCTGTGATTCCAGAATCCGATAGGTGGGAGACGGCAGCCCCCTTCCCTGCAGAAATTCCTGAAGGGCAGTCTTATAATCCCTTGAGAGTGATTTCTGGAGTGCCGCCGGCTTCATGTCGTCTGTGAAGAGTTTCATTACTCTTTTTCGGCACTTTCGTAATCCCTTTTCGAGGTAAAGATAGGCAATATAGGCTTCAAACGTGTCGGCCAGCAGGCTGTCCTTCGTCCTTCCTCCCGCCTTCTCTTCCCCTACACCCAGACGAAGTTCTTGATCCAGTTTCAGGAGTCGGGCTTTGCTGGCCAGATGTCCCCGGGACACCAGAGCGGCCCGAGCCTTGCTGAGAAAACCTTCATCCCGATCGGGAAAAGCTTCGTATAAATGCTCGGAAATGATAAAGCTCAGGATGGCATCACCCAGGTACTCCAACCGCTGGTTATCGGCATCAAGACCCTGCTCATTGGCAAAGGAGCGATGGATAAACGGCAGGGCTGGCTTCTTCGTCACCTGTCCATTATACCGTAGAGGGTAATTTGCCTTGTGTCTTCAGCATCACCCCAGGCAAATCGAATCGTCAGCAGGGGTGGGTACTTCGCCAGAAGGTCTTCATGCATCCATTCCATTACTACAGGCCGGTCGTCCTCTAGAATTTCCACAATTCCCGCTTCGACCAGTTCCCCTATCCCCGATTCCCTCAGCCGGTATAGATCGACATGGTAAAAGAGTCCGTAATCCTGAACCAGGGTAAAGGAGGGAGAAGACACCCGGGCAGGGTTCACGCCGATGCCCTTCGCAAATCCCCTGACAAATGTTGTCTTTCCCGACCCCAGCGGTCCATCAAGAACCAGGAGACCGGCACCAGGAAATTCTCTGCCGATCCGCTCTCCCAGAGTTTCTGTTTCCTCCGGATTACGGGTCAGGAAGGTTCCGTCAACCATTTCAGCGCCCGGGGGATCATGTCGAGGAGATCCCCGGCCATCAATGAAATTTCACCTGTCGATTCAAGGGCAAGGTCTCCCGCAATCCCATGAAGAAAGGTGGCGAGGCAGGCTGCCGCTTCCGCCGTGTATCCCTGGCCCACCAGGCTGGTGATCATACCACCCAGAATATCCCCCATTCCCCCTGTGGCCATACCCGGGTTGCCCGTAGGATTGACGTATACGCGGTCTCCGGGAACACCGATCAGCGATTGATGACCCTTCAGGATTGTGACGGCATTACTCTGTCGCACCGCATCCTGGACAGTGGCCACACGTTCGGCCTGAACCCTGTCCACATCCACATTAAGGAGTCGTGCCATTTCCCCGGGGTGCGGAGTCAGGATCGTCATCTCCGATCGTTCCCGTAACCGGGGCAGTTTACCCTGAAATGCGGTCAGAGCGTCCGCATCCAGAACCACCGGATGGGCCAGTCCCATGACCAGAGTTCGTATGAAATCCTGAGTCTCTTCACCGGTTCCCATACCCGGTCCGATCAGCACTGCATCTTTGTCCCTGCAGAATTCAATTAAACCCGGAAGAGAATCCGGATTAATCGTTCCTTCGTGGGTGGACATGAGGACACGGCCCATTATTTCGGAGCCTCCATGAATCGTGGAACTCACACAGGGTTCAACTGACGCCACCGTGACCAGGCCTGCCCCCATGCGGTAAGCCGCCCTGGCCGCCAGAGCTGCCGCACCGGGTTTGTCCCGGCTTCCCGCAATAACCACGACGTGGCCGAAACTTCCTTTGTGGGATTCAAGAGGACGGGATTCAATCAGGGTTGACAGCGCATCTTTCCCGAGAAGTTCCAGGGTAGCCAGGCCTTCCAGAACCTCAAAGGGGATTCCGATATCGACGACCACAACGTCTCCCATGAACGAAACTGCCGGAGTGAAGACATGGGGAACCTTCAGCGCGGCAAAGGTCACGGTCATGTCTGCCTGTACTGCGGGACCGATTAGATCCTGGGTCGATCCGGAGAGACCGCTGGGGATATCCACGGCCAGAACCGGTACTCCTGACCCTGAGAGGAGAGCAACGGCCTCCGCGTACATCCCGTTCAGGGGTTTGGTCAGTCCCGTTCCGAAAAGGGCGTCAATGGCCAGGTCGGCCCGGGAGAGGGCGTCAGCAAGTCGGATCATGTCCCGGCGAGACTTCACCGTCATGATGGGAACCCCCATCCTCCTTGCAATCCTCAGGTTTTTCGCTGCATCTCCCCGGACTTCCTTCAGCGATGCGAAGAGCCAGACTTCAACCATCCTCCCCCGGTTATGCAGGTGCCGGGCGACGGCCAGACCGTCACCCCCGTTATTTCCCTTTCCGGCAAGGATCACAACCCTCTGGGCATCACTGAATCTTTCATGAACAACATCGACTATACCCGTGGCTGCATTCTCCATAAGGACGATGGAGGGGATGCCGTACTGCTCGATGGCCTGTCTGTCCGCCTCCCGCATCTGTGAACTGGTTACGATAAACATGATTCCTCCTCGGGATGGCCCTAAAAAAGTATATCCTACTTTGCAAAACGGGGAGACATTCCGCATTCTGCCATGTATAATCGTGACCATGGCTCATCCGTCTCATGTGGAACTGCTGACTTCGGGTCGATGGAACGCCTGGAGAAAGGAGAATCCCGTCATCGTGCCGGATCTCAGTTCCATTCATCTGAAGGATGTGAAACTGGGGAATGTCGATCTGACCCATGCGAACCTGGCGGGAACAACCCTCGAAAACTGTGAAATGAAGGGTGCGGTTCTGCAGGGCTGCCAGACGACGGGCCTGACACTGGTTCAGGTGGACCTTACCGATGCATTGCTGGACACTCTTGATCTGTCCACCGCGAAACGTATTTCCGGGCTCATTCTTCACGGTGCGCGCCTTACCCGGGTCTCCCTGGCAGGGCTTGCCCTCGAAGGATGTGACTTTACGAACGCCATCCTGAAGGAAGTCAATTTCGGCAGCGTTTCCTCAAGCGATTTCGTGCTCAACAGGACACAGCTGGAGAGTTGCGATTTCAGGCAGGCACGTCTCGCGCGAAGCCAGTGGAATGAAGTTCAGGCTCACCAGGTTGATTTGTCGGACACCGATCTGGCAGAAATCACCATGATCAATTCCAGCCTGGACGCCTGCCGTACCACCGGCATCAAGGCTCCGGAACACACCTTGCGGAACTGCAGGATAATATCGGCCAGCCTGGCAGGATGCAACCTGACTGGCGCCATCTGGTCGGGTGTAAAGCTGGGGAAAGTCACCATTTCTGATTCAATTCTCAACGGAATCCGATTCGTGGGAATGGAACTCAACGAGATCCGGATCGAAAAATCTCAGCTAAACCGTGCGGGATTTGAAGACACATCGCTGGAGGGCGCTTCTTTTCTGGAATGCGAAATGGAAGAACTTAAGCTTTCCGGAAAAGATATCAAGAGTGTTACCTTCGCACGCTGTGAGATGTCCGGAAGCACCTTCAGCCAGGCCAAGCTGGCGAATGTAATCCTGCGTTCCTGCACGTTGAAGGGTGTATCGATGGCCGGCATGACCGCACGCATGGTGGATGCCGCGGGAGGAAAGTGGACTGAAGCCTGTCTCAGCCGGTCACGCTGGGACCGTTCAAGCCTGCTGAAGGGATCCTTCCTGAAATGTGAGGCGGATGGTGTGCTTTTCAATGCCTGCGACCTCTCCCAGACCCAGTGGGAACGAAGCAAGCTCCAGGGTGCCAAATTTCCCCATGCCGACCTTACGGGAGCCCGGTTTCGCCAGACCTTTCTCAATTCCTGCAATTTCGAAACTGCAACCTTGAAAAAGACCAGGTTTACTCGGTCCTTTCTGAGGAAGGCCGTATTTCCATCTCCATTTCTCTGGAAGATCAAGCTTCTTGTGACCCGGTTTTTCTAAGCCTTCAGAATGGCCATTAATCCTTCCACGGGATTTTCTGCCCGAATAATAGGTCGGCCCACGACAAGATAGTCACTTCCCGCCGCAACGGCCTCCGAAGGTGTCGTTACCCTCCTCTGGTCATCTCCGGTGGAGGAGGGCAGGCGAATCCCCGGGGTAACTGCAAGAAAATCTGAAGCCGTTGCTGCCTTGATTCTCGCTACTTCCTCCGCGGAACAGACAACACCATCCAGACCTGCATCCCGGGCTCGAGCAGCGAGGGTTACGGCCCATTCGCCGGGATGGTCGGGAAGATCGATCTCTTGTAAGTCTTCGGGCGACATACTGGTCAGCACCGTTACGCCGATAAGGATGGGACGGGGTCCCGATCCGCTGTCGAGTCGCTCCCTCGCCGCCCGCATGGCCCGCATACCGGCACTGGTATGGAGATTGACCATCCAGATATTCAGGGTCCGGGCCGCCCCCACCGCACCGGCCACCGTATTCGGGATGTCGTGAAACTTCAGATCCAGGAAAACCCGGGCGCCCCGGCCCACAAGATCCTCGACAAAGGAAGAACCCCACTGCAGGTAGGCCTGAAGTCCAACCTTGAAGGCGACTCCATGGGGAAGCAGCATCGTAACGATTTCCCGGGCCTGTTCGCGGTCCTCAAGATCCAGGGCGACGATAATCTGATCAGGGTGTACCATGGCGAACCATCTTTCCAATAAGATCGTGAATTGAAGAGAGACCCCTTGCTTCCATGAAGGAGGAGAGGCCGTGAACGAGGGTCGTGGGGCAATCGGGTTCCCGGAAGAGGATCGTACCCACCTGGACCGCCGTGGCCCCGGCCAGCAGAAACTCCACGATATCCTCCACCCGGACAATCCCCCCGCATCCGATAACCGGAATTCCGACCCTGGAGGCCACTTCATAGGTGAAGCGCAGGGCGACGGGTTTGATGGCGGGACCCGATAGACCCCCGAAGATCGTGTGGAGTTTGGGCTTGCCGGTTTTTATGTCGATCGCCATTCCACGGAGGGTATTAATACAGGTAACCGCATCGGCACCGGCTGATTTCGCAGCCTCGGCCAGGGGTACGATCGATGTAATGTTCGGGGTCAGCTTTACCCACAGGGAACCGGCATAGACGGCCCGGCAGCGGGAAGTGATTTCGTGCAGAACATCGGGATCGACTCCGAATTCCATACCCCCCTTATGCACATTGGGGCAGGACAGGTTCAGCTCCAGGGCGGGAATCCCCGCCTCATTGCAGAAGCGGGCCAGCATAACATAGTCTTCAATGGTTTCCCCGAAAATATTTGCCGCCACGGTGGCTCCAAGGGAGAGGAGGTCTGGCAGCTTTTCCCGGATGAAGGCATCGACTCCGATATTCTGAAGCCCGATGGAGTTCAGCATGCCTGAAGAGGTCTCCGCGATTCGAGGGATCGGATTTCCCTTCCGGGGCTTGGGGGAAAGCCCTTTGACCACGACGGCTCCGATGGAATCCAGCGGGAAGAATTCCGCCAGCTCCAGACCGTACTCACAGCACCCGGAAGCCGTCATGATGGGATTTTTCAGCGTGAGGGGACCGAGGGAGACCGAAAGGTCCATCAGAGGGATTCCCATTCAATCAAATCGGATCTCAGGATCGGACCGTCCTTGCAGGTTCGTACCATGCCTTCCGATGTAGGAACAACACACCCCAGGCAGACACCATATCCGCATCCCATCATATTTTCCATGGAAACGTAGCAGGGTGTTGCGGATGCGTGAGCAAGCTCATGAACCGCACGCATCATGGGCGTGGGCCCGCAGGTGAAGATCGCTTCATAGCCGTGATCGGGCCGTTCCAGGGCCGGTTGCAACAGATCGGTCACAAGTCCCCGTTTGCCATAGGATCCGTCCTCGGTGGAGACATGGCAGAAAGCCCTCCCGAGGAGGCGTTCAAAGTGATCAAAGAAGAGAACATCCTGTTTTGACTTTCCTCCATAGAAAAAGTCCATCACCTGGCCTTCCCGAAGGCGGCGGCTGAGAAAAAAGAATGGAGCCACGCCGTATCCGCCCGCAACGAGTGCGGCTCGGCTGACATCGGGAAAGGAGTTCCCGAGAGGTCCAATGATCCCGACGGACATCCCGGAAATGAGTTCGTGGAGAATCCGGGTACCGCGCCCGACCTCTTTAATCAAAATGGAGACCGTTTCCTGTCCGACTTCCAGGATGCTGAAGGGCCGCGGGAGCAGGGGATCAAGGGATTCGGAGACGGTAATCATTACGAATTGACCCGGTTTGGCCTGTGCGGCAATCGGAGGCGCCACAAGGTCCAGGATAAAGTACCCCGCCCCGAGACCTTCTTTCGATCGGATCCTTGCCTTGAGTTTTACCTTCACTTGAAGCATATTATCAGGTAGCATGAACCAGTACAAGGGCCTCGCCCTGCACATTACGGCGCTTCTTTTTACCCTTTCCTGCATGGAGACGGTCCATCTGATCTATGTTCTCAACCCGAATCTGCCTGTCACAACGGGCACCTTCCTGATCTCGGGCATCAAGGTGGGTCTTGTCTTCCTGGTTCCCTTCACACTTCTTTTCGGGATCATTAAACGGTGGCCGGGCATCACGCCCATGGTATGGATCCTGGTACCTGTCCTGGTTTGCCTTTTGTTTGCCGGACACTACTTCGCGGGCGGGACCTTCCTGGACCCGGAACTGGCCAAGATCTTTCTCAAAGAGATTTATGCCCTTGCCCTTCTCTGTCTGACGATGATCCCTCTTGCCTTTCTGTTACGTCATGGTCCAAGACAGCCACTCCTCTATGCCTGGGCAATCCTTCTTCTGGTCCATATTTACCAGTATGACCGGAGGGATGCATGGAAGGTCTATCGGACCCCGGCATCGGTACTGCCCGCCACCATTGAACCGACGGTCCGAACCTTCATGATCCTCACCTCTCCCTTTGCCTATGATTCTCTCCTGGAAGTGACCCATGCGAGATCAACACCGGGACTCTCCCGTCTCTTTGAGGAAGGATCCAGGGGAAGAATCGTTCCCATGATTCCGAGAGAAACGGCTTCGGCCTGGGCCTCCCTCTATACTGGAGCCTATCCGTACCGCCACCGGATATTTGGAAGCTATGCACGAAATGACATCCTCTTCCCCACTGAAGATCTCTTCCCTCTCTACTGGCCCTCCTTTTTCCTTACCCGGGCACCAAAACCCCTGGTGTCGGCAACCAAGGTTCCGGCCATCTGGCAGATGGCCCAATCTTCTTCCCTCTCCTGTGCCCTCTACCATCTTCCCTTTCTTGATTCTCCCCCTGAGGATATCTCCCGGGCCGTCACCCTCCAGGGATCCGTCCCCCGGGATATGCCGCCGGAAACATCACCTTCTGAGTTTCTCGACCAGAATCCGGCCTCCCTTGTGATCGTTTATACCGAATCCGGAGAAAACGGAGCCGTACTGGACAGGGTTGTGACCGCAGCCCTGTCCATCGCATCAGACCTGGATGAAATTCTGGTTATCGATCCGGTGGCCGGCCGCTGGTTCCTTCACTGGGGATACGGGGTGGCGGCAGGCGGGACAACCGCGGAAGCGAGGGTTGTGGACATGGTTCCCACGATTCTTTACGTTCATCGAATTCCCATACCACGATCGGTGGATGGCCGCGTCCTTCTGGAAAACTTCACACCTGAGTACCGTTCCACCCGAACCATCACCGTAATTACGGGGAGACCGTGATGCAGAATCCCATCAGCGGAAAGCTCTACATCGTCGCCACACCCATTGGAAATCTGAAGGACCTGAGTCACAGGGCTGTGGAAGTTCTGGGTTCCGTCAGTCGATGCCTTGCCGAAGACACCCGGACTACGTCCGTACTTCTCCGCGCCTATGGAATCCGCGTGCCGCTGGTAAGCTTCCACGAGCACAATGAAGAGCACCGGGGAGAAGCCGTCCTGCGCGCCCTGGAAGGGGGTGAAACACTGGCCCTCGTAACCGATGCGGGAACCCCTCTCCTTTCTGATCCCGGATATCCCCTCGTTCGAGCCTGTCGAAGTAAAGGAATTCCGATAGAAGTGGTTCCGGGTCCTTCCGCAATCACGACAGCCCTGATTCTTTCCGGTTTTCCTCCCTATCCCTTTACGTTCACAGGTTTTCCTCCCCGAAAACAGGGGAAGCGCCGAACCTTCTGGGAGTCCATGCTTTCCCTGCCCCACTCTCTCGTAGTCTTTTCCACACCCCATGCAATCGCGGTTCATTTGCGTGAGATTGATGAAATTGCTCCCGATCGACTTCTCTTTCTCGGGAGAGAGCTGACGAAGAAATTCGAGGAACAGATGGAAGGTACAGCTTCCGACCTTCAGACCCGTCTTGCTTCCCGAAGCAGGGTCCGGGGGGAAATTACCCTTGTGATCGGACCGGCGTAACGGACTGTGACAACCTACGAATGGCCTCCATGGAGAGGCGGGCAACCATGGCGGGTGTGTAGCCTCCCTCCAGGATCATAACGATTCGTCCACCGCAGAGATCCCGGGAGAGCGTGGTGCATTCTTGAATCATATGAGAAAAGGCATCATCACTCAGTGCAAGATGGGGAACCAGCGCATCCTCCCTGTGAGCGTCAAATCCACAGGAAACAAGAACGAGGTCGGGCCGGTAGGCTTCCAGGGCAGGCAGAACTTCCCGGTCAAAAGAATCAAGAAAGACCTTTTCTTCCACGCCCGGCTTCATGGGGAGATTCAACGTAAATCCTTCTCCATCCCCTGCTCCTGATTCCTCCCTGTACCCGGTTCCCGGAAAGGTTATGGACGGATCCCCGTGGAGGGAGATGTAGAGTACGTCGTCCCGATCATAGAAGAGTTCCTGTGTCCCGTTTCCATGGTGGGCATCGAAATCGACTATCCCGATTCGCCGGCAAAGACTCCGCTCCAGTGCCGCATGGGCGGCAAGGGCCACATTGTTGAAATAGCAGAAACCCATGGCCCGGTTTGCCAGGGCATGATGGCCTGGAGGTCGGACAATCACAAAAGCTCCTGGATCCTCATCCGCCAGCGCCGATTCCACAGCGCGAACAGAGAGTGCAACGGAGACTCTGGCGGCGTTTAGCGTTCCGGGGGACACGGGACAGTCCAGGGTGTGGAGATAGCCGCCTCCAGCAAGGGTCATCGTCCGGAATTCTTCGAAGTAAGCTGAATCATGGAGCGAGAGGATGAGATCATCCGTCACCGGTTCGACGTGATCGATGAGGGTCCAGTCCCTCTGTACCTGCCCGGCAAGGGCATCCAAAAGAGGAATGAGGCGGGATCGATTCTCGGGATGAACCGGACCGGTATCGTGATCGAAGATCAGCCGGTCGTAATAAACCTTCACTGATCCATCCGGGAAACCAGCTCCTGGAGTGAAGAGGCGGGTCCCAGAAGTATCAGGGTGTCCCTCTCTTCCAAAACCTGATGGGATTCCGGGTGGAAGACCATATCCCCCGAAGGTTTCTGGATTGCCACGACAATCACCCGATAGTGGGAACGGAGGTTGGTTCCGGCAAGGCTCTTTCCGATCAGCTCCGAAGGAGCCTTCAGGTGAAGTTCCTCCATCTGGAGATCGAGGGTGGATCGGCTTGTGGCCAGGGTGATGAAGTCCAGAACGGCCGGGCGCAGACAGGCCTGGGCGATTTGATGTCCGCCCAGAACATTGGGGCTGATAAATCGGTCGGCACCGGCCTGTTTCAAGTTTTTCGCAGCGCGGTCATCCGCCGCCCGGGCAACAATCAGGATCGACGGACAGAGAGAGCGGGCGGTGAGGCAGACATAGACGTTATCCGCATCGTTTTCCAGGGCTGTCACAACACCCTTCGCGCGAAGGAGGCCCGCGCGCAGAAGAACCTCTTCCACTGTGGCATCTCCCAGTACATACGCCAGGCCCTCCTGATCCAGCTGACGAATGACCGGTTCCTCCTTCTCAACCACAACGAAAGGAGCCCGGACATGCGTAAAATTCTTTGCCACTTCCCGGCCAACTCTTCCATACCCGCAAAGGATAAAATGGTTTGAAAGCTTGTCGATTGTCTTATCCACCTTTTGCCTCCATAGCACCCTTCGAAACTCCCCCTCCACAATCATCCTTCCGAAGGTGCTCATCAATAGGGTTACGGTGGCAACACCACCTATCACGAGCAGTATCGTAAAGAGTTTTCCCCCGTAGCTTAAGTCGTACACCTCCCGAAAGCCTACCGTGGAGAGTGTAATGACCGTCATGTAGAAGGCATCGAAGAAACTCCATCCTTCGATCACGGAGTATCCCACCGTACCGATGATGAGCACGACACCAAGCAAGAGGGCAGGAACGAGGATTCGCTTCACCGGAGATATTATCCCAGATTTATGCTGACCATGCGAGCCAACATTCCCCAATATCAGGATGGAATCTTTTGAGACAAATACAGCAAGGTCCTCCGGCTTTACGGAAACCCCGGATTGGAGTAGTCTGGTACAAGTCATGAAATGGTATGCACTTTTCTGTATCACCTTTCTGTTGTCCACATCAACCTTCGGGGCTTCTCTGAGCCTCAGGCATGATGAAACCGCAGAAGACAAACCGGGAACCATTCTTCTCTTTATCGTCGGGGCTCCGGATCTGAGAGCCTTTCAATTTGTGGCCACCTACGATCCTGCTGAGCTGACCTTTCATGAATTCAGGCTTGGAGCCATGGCAAAGGATGCCCTCTTTGCCGTGAATGACCGAAAGCCGGGAGAAATTCGTGTGGCTGCCGCAGCGGGAAGACCGCTTGAAGGGGACGGAAAGTTGGCCTATCTCATCTTCGAGGGAAAGGGAACGGTTAAGATCTCAGCCATTCTGATCAACGGTGAAGCCCATCCTGACCTTGACATTTCCCTGTCGGAAGGAAGAAAATAGCCCTTTCCCGTGTTTTCACCTGTGGGGGCGATATGGGTTCGACGGGGGTGATTCGGGGAAGAGGGTGCACGCCGAGCGCCACCTCGATAATCTGGCTCTTTGAATAACTGCCAACAATCAATTTGCACTGGCTGCCTAATTAGGCAACCCCGCGCCCCGCGGTGACGTCCACAGCCCGGGATCCGCGGCCGATCGTGGACTTGGGGGATCCCATGCCGGTTAGATTCCCGACATTTACCGGATGCGCTGACCGGGGGTTTGCCCGTTCCTGCCCCGCGACGCAAAGACTGAGAATGGGCTGAGCGTGGAGTACCCTCTCTTTCGGGACCTTCGGACGGGGGTTCGATTCCCCCCGCCTCCACCATTTGAAAAAAGACAACCCGTCTCTCTGGGGTCATTCTCCGGGGTGACGGGTTTTCTTTTTCCCCTTGTTTCTAAAGGGTTTGCGCCCGTTTCACATCTTTCCAAAGCACCTCTCCGCACCATCGATTCTCCCCATCCTCCAGCCTTTCTTTCTCTGTTTGGCCCCTGATTCTCTGTTTTCTCCGGACGAAGTCCGAAGCGCGTCCGGAAAGCTACATCCTTGATTGATATGGGTTTGTGGCTGGTTGCCGTTTTTGGCGGTTGTCTTAGGTCATCGTTCGATGCCGCAACCGGACGTTTTTTTCGAAATCACCCGCTTTGCCCATGAAAAGAAGCGTGGTCAATTCCGATTTCCTGCCACCCAAAGTAGAAAAGCCGACGCTGATGGTCGGCTCTCTGGGGTGGTCTCCGGTCCGGTCGTCAGTCGGTGGCGAAGCCGAACTGGCGGCGCTGCTCGGCCCAGTCCTCGGGAAAGGTCTGGGTCAGTTTGGCCAGCGAGAGCCCGTTGGGTTCCTCGCCGTTGATCAGGGCTTCGACGATGTCGGGGGCCAGGGTCGTCAGCTTGAGGATGCGGGCCACATACGAGCCATCGACGTCGAGGGTACGGGCAAGCTCGCTGATGGACTTGATCTGCCCGGATTCGAGGATGTCGGCCCAGGAAAAGGCCCTTCCCAGCGCCTGGAGGATGGCGGACTGTACTGGCTCCTGCGCCCCGGGGATATCTCCATCCAGGGCCTGGGGAGCGATGACCGTCTTGCGGCCACGCATGCGCCGGATCAGCATCGGGATGTGGATCTGCAGGTTGCCGTTGTCGGCTACGGTAATGGTCGGCTTCATTTTCATCGGCTTGCCCTCCGTTCGGTGACTTCGCATGCCAGACCGGCCAGCTCGGCGATGAGCGTTGTCAGCCCGTTGGTGCGCAGCTCCATGTCGATTCCGGTCTCGCGGATCTCGACCTTATCCACCAGGAGGCGGATGAGCCGATTCCGCTCCACCGGGAAAAGGTCTTCCCAGAAGCCCTCGACATTCTGGAAGGCCTCCGAGACATCTTGCTCCGTAATGCTGTTCCCCCCGTAGGCTCTGCATCGCTCGCTCACATGCGTAAGTTGTTTCGAAAGCTCGACCGCCTGGCGGTTGACGGTCGTCAGCATCTCGGCCTTGCCCGACTGATCGTTGCCGGGTTTCATCAATTCAAGTGCCTGCTCCCGCGCCTGCGACAGCTCCATCTCGAGTTGGGCTTTCTGCTTGAACAACCGCTCCCGCTCTGCCTGCTCGATGTCCCGGGCCGCGAAGTAAGTCTTGGCCACCAGCGTCGGCGTGCGAAACACCGCGCTCAACTGCTCAATCACGGCCTGCTCGATGTCCCCGGCGGGAATCCGTTTGAGCGGGCACCGGCTCACGGTCCGCTTGCTGTCCTTCTGGCAGATGTAATAGGTGTAGTGGCGGCCGTTCTTGCGAGCGTAGGTCGGACCCATCGCACATCCGCAGTGGCCGCAGCGGATGACGCCCTTCAGCGGGGCGACCATTTTGGTTCTGGCCATGGATACCTTGACCGGTTTGTTGTCCTCCAGGATGGCTTGCACCTTGTCCCAGGTCGCCCGGTCGATGATCCCCTCGTGCTCGCCGGGGTAACTGCGGTCCTTGTGGGCGATCTCGCCGATATAGATCCGGTTGTTGAGCAGCCGGTAGATATGGGCGGTGTTCCATTCGGAGCCCTCACGGACTTTGCCTTTCTTGGTGGTCCAGGCCTTGGTGCGGTAACCCTGTTCGTTCAGCTCCTGGCCCAGTTTCTTGGCCGAGCCGATCTGGATAAAGCGGCGGAAGATGTACTGCACCGTCTTGGCTTCATCAGGGTTGACCAGCAGCTTCTTGTTCTCCCGGTCGACGTCGTATCCGAGGATGGGCACGCCGCCGCAGTATTTCCCCCGGCGCTTGGCAGCCGCCACCTTATCTCGGATACGCTCGGCGATGACCTCCCGCTCGTACTGGGCGAAGGTGATCAGGATGCCGAGAAACATCCGGCCGGTGGGATCGGTGGTGCTGAAGTGCTGGGTGACCGAGACGAAGCTGACGCCCTTTTCGTTGAAGAGGTCGATCATCTTCATGAAGTCCAGCAGCGAGCGGGACAGTCGGTCGACCTTGTAGACCACGATCACATCAATCTTCCCGGCGTCGATGTCCGCCAGCAGGCGGCGCAGCCCCGGGCGCTCCATGTTCCCACCCGAGAAACCACCATCGTCGTAGCGATCCGGCAGGGCCGTCCAGCCCCGCATCCGCTGGCTCTCGATATAGTGTTCCGCCGACTCCCGTTGGGCATCCAACGAGTTGAACTCCTGTTCGAGTCCTTCCTCGTGGCTCTTGCGGGTGTAGATGGCGCAGCGCAGGGTCTTGTTCTTGCCCGGCGCGACATTGCTGTTATCAAGCATTCGAACCTCCCTCGGCTTTTCTGCCGTAAACCTTCTTCAGCCCAAAAAAGACCTTGCCGTTCCACCTGGTCCCGGTGATCTCTCTGGCCACCGCGCTGAGTGACCGGAAGGTGCGGCCTTCGAACTCATAGCCATCGGCAAGGACAGTCACTTCATAGCGCCGGTCGTTCCAGACCCGCACCAGTCTGGTTCCAGGCAGGATTGCCTCGTTCGATTTCCGCTCTTCTGGGATGCGTCGATTGACCGTGGCGACCGGGTCCTCCTTGGCTGCCTGCTGGAGATGGACCTTGGCCTGCTCGGACAGCCCGCCGTAGAAAAGCTCCTGGATGCGATAAGCCAGCCGCTTGATGAGGAATTGCTTTTTGTACTGGGGCGGCTCTTCGCCGTAGAGGTCGAGCCATTTTTCCCGGAGCTGCTCCAGGGACATGGATTGCAGCAGGGCCATCTGCCGAAGGACCGAGTTTCGGGTTCGGTCCTGGTTCTTGCCGCCGGTGGCGGCGTTCTGTAACTCATTCATTTTCAACTCCTTATTTTGGTTTCCGGACGAGTTGTCATGAATGAATGCTCTGTTCCGGCAATGAATCAAGTCCTTCTCCGAGCACAGGGGAAGAATCTTCGAAAACCTCTAACTCATTGCCCACACATGCGTTTTTGGCCTTTCGGCGCAGGACCGCCGTGGCCAGAATGGAGGCGGCTGACTGGAGCCTCGCCTCACCCGACAGGCGGCCGGGTTTGCCGTTTTCGCCAAGGTCATCCATCCCCGGCCCATCATTCATTTCCTGTACATCCAACATCGAACACCTCCGGTGGGACCGGGGGACTGGATGGTGTGGATGCCAGAAAACGGTGGCGGTCGGGATGCGCGTTCGATGGCACCCACAACCGCCTCAGCTCCGCCTCTGGTCGGTTATCTGGTTTCTAACTGCTCGTCCGGTTTCAAACCGGCATTCTTCAAGCCTTACCTACCGAGGGGCTCGTGGAAGTGTCGGAAATCAGGTGTGAGATTATTTCTTGACCTGATATGCATCAGGTTTATATTATTAGGGTTTGCTGGCGCATTGCGCCTTTTTGTCTTTCAACAGAAATGGAGACGCCATGGGCAAAGCGAAGACGGATGAGATAACGCCGTTGCAGCGGAAAACGCTCGAAGCGATATGTCGTTTTGTCGATGCCAAGGGCTTCCCTCCAACGGTGAAGGAACTGAGCGAGATCTTTGAAATCAGCCCGGCGAGTGCCCACGACCGGATCAACCAACTGGTGCGCAAGGGATACCTGAAGCGGGAGGACGGGAAGTCGCGAGGCATAGCTGTTGCCCGCCGCCCCAGCGAGATGGCTGCCTCTCTGGTTTCAGTCCCTGTTGTGGGTATGGTGGCCGCAGGCCGCCCCATCCTGGCCGAAGAGAACATCACCGGCCAGGTGCTGGTCGAATCGGACGTCGTTCGTTCCGGTCAGCACTTCGCACTCCGTGCGGTGGGGGACAGCATGGTCGGTGCCGGTATCAACGATGGCGATTTGATCATCGTGCGGCAGCAGCCCATCGCCGAGGACGGTGACATCGTTGTAGCGCTGCTCAACGACGAAGTGACCGTGAAACGGCTGAGAATCAAAGACGAGCTTATCGAATTGGTGCCCGAGAACCCGGAGGTACGGAAGATCCGAGTCAGGCCGGAGGATGACCTTCGCGTGCTGGGCAAGATCGTTGGATGGAAACGGAATTGATCGAGACAGATATGGAAGAGTAACGACAAAACGAGAGGAGTAACTTATGGCATCATTCACCCTACGCCGCTTTTCGAAGCCGGGGATGCTCCGGCGAATCGACAGGAAGCATCTCATTGCCTTTCTGGAGCCTCATGCCGCCTATTTTTCAGCTCGCGGCGTAGAGTTGCCACCAGTCCAGGAGGAAGATGGCCTGGATTACAACGAGCTCAGTCACGTTTTATTGACCCCGGACAATTCGACCCCGGGCGATTTGGCAGAGGCATTGTATTATGTGAACGAGGTCTCGACTCAAGAAGGGTTTGAAGCAGTTCAGGCAGAAATATACGGGACAGAACTCGACACCGAGATTGAGGAAACCGCCACTCCTGCTGATCTTGCGATTCAGGTTTGGATGAAGGATAAATCCATCATCGAAAGAGTAATCGCTGAACTATTGCCTCTCAATAAACGCTCATTCGAATATTTCAAAACGGTGGTTACTCCTCTGCCAGTTTTCACAATTCCATCCTCAGAAAGAATAACCGCGTTGGAAAACGACCTTGATGAATGGTTTGCCAAGAAACGAAAAGGCAAATATTCCAAAGTGAAAATATTTTCTAAGGATGACTACATATGGATCGTAGTTAGGCATGGCAGCTCTTTCAATCGTGAGTCCGTTATCGAATCTGGCAAGTCTAAGAGCCAATACTTCAGACCAGAGAAATTCGATGTTCTCATATACAATCCCCTGATTGGCGAAATAAGAATGCATGCAGTAACGAAAGGAGAAAAGGAACTGTATCGAAAGATGTTTGGAAAACATCTTTTTGGTGATGAGAATTTTTTCAGCCAGAGAAGCCAATTTAATTTAGAGTCATTGCGCACGGTGGGAGAAGAATCGCTATCGTGTGAGGATGTTGATGGCCTTGAATACGTAAAGCTTAAAGAAGTTCAGCTCTCTTACGCAGGAGCTTACAAAGACAAGGAAATCAGGAGATCTGAGGATTTTTTCGCTTCACTCCGAGATCGAGGCTTTCAGTTTCCCCAACATGGACGAATTACACAGGCTAGTTTTTATGTGAAATTTAAAGAAGTTAAGAAGCCAAGGTCGCTCACTATTAGTTCAGGGAACAGGGCAAGCTTCAGGTGTGACGATGACTCCGTAATCCTGGAACGTTGGCTCTTTTTGCGCGGCTTCATTACGGGGAACAGAGGGAATCTGGATGAATGACCCTGTCTGGGAGTTCCTGGAAGCACTGCCTGGAAAGTCGGCGGCGCTGTTCGATTGGGATCACGCGCTCTCCGGCTGGGATCGGTATCCGCTGTTTCGGGACCACTTTCTTCAGCTAACCAAGAATCACGCGACTGCTGTGGATTGTCCAACCGATTGTGGACTGGGATGCCCACGCAAGGTTGTTGTGCATTCGGACTCCGAAATCGTAGCCGTCTGCCAGGAGAAGGAAGCTGGGGCGGTTCCTCTTGTCCGGCAACAGACTTTCATCTACAGGCTCAAACAGTCGGCCGTCAATAAGGCGATATGCAGAGCACTCGACATTCAGCACCGCGAAGAGCCTATTCCTATCCTGAGCCATACTTGGCGATTGGGCGACTTTCTACCTTCTACCGGCACAGTGTTTCCGGTCTATTTGACGCTCCCAGAGAAAAAGGACGATATGACTGAAACCGTCCGTGAGCTTTGTTTAGAAAACCAGAACCCTTTCGTTTTGCTCGCACCGACTCGAAAACTGCTAAGCAGAAACGCTGAACGCCTCATGAATCAAAGAGCTGCACTGTTTATGGCACTTTGCGAGGAAGTTGCCTTCCAGGAAGGCGGCCGCCTTAAGCGGATACGGAATGAATCGCCATTCAGAATATTGTTTCCCGATAACCATTTTGCTGCATCTACAGATCCTTTACCGGCAAATATTTTCCGGCAATGCGGAGACAGATGGCAAATTCGATTCCAAGGTGGGGAATCAGTTCCATTTGAGAGGCAAAAGGGTGTCGAATATCTCACCCTCCTGCTTGCCGCACCTGGCCGCTATATCTCGGTGCTGGATCTCTACCACGGAGGTACTTTGGACGAGGAAACGAGAAAGGCGCTCGAGTCCAGCGGATTGGAAGTTGGCGATTACCAGGCCGCTGCTGAAATCAGAAACGAATTGAACCGAATCGATCAAGAAATAGAAAGTTCCCGCGAATGTTCCGATTTATCACGTCTCGATGATTTACATGAGAATCGGGAGATGCTCCTTTCTCAAGTAAAGGCAATGATAGGGCCAGGTGGAAAACTGAGGCACGCGAACGATCCCCTTCGAAAGCCACGAGATAATGTCAGCAAGGCCGTTCGTCGCACCTTGAAGAATCTCAAGGATGCCAGAATGACTGCCTTTGCAGAACACCTTGAGTCTTCACTGGAATTCGGTGGCGAGATGAGATATCAGCCCTCCGAATCCATATCATGGGAAACAAAGCCCGTGATCGGATAGCCCAGGCAAAAAAAGTTTAAAAAAATTTCCCACGACGCTCTTTGTCGTGATGCACGACGCCGGATGTCGCCCCTTCAGCTTTGAAGGCGCGATCCGGCGTTTTTTATTGGTCAGCACAGGGTTGGCCACCGGGCGTGCCAGAACTTCCGAACAAGGAGACTGGCAGTGGCACAAGTCAACAAAGCACACCTCACCCCACCGAAGCGGCGACTCATCGAGTTGATGCAGGACATCAACTTCGGCCGCATCACCAACATTCCGGTCCGCGACGGCGAGCCGGAACTCACCCCTGACACGGTCATCGAGCGCGAGATCAAGCTGGGCGGACAGAGCGGTCCCCGGCCCGAGCGCGACCAGGATGACTTCATCCTCAAGCAAGAGGTCGTGGCGCTGCTGGAGCACCTCGCGCAGATGGGCAGCGGAAAAGTCTGCCTGCTCGAGATCAAGCACGGTCTCCCGTTCCTGATGCGCATCGAGGAACGGGCAGCCTGAACACGTAACGACCTGAACCCTTAGACACTGGACAACAAGCTGGACGCATGGCGGAGGCTGTTGTGGGTGTCGCCGAGCCGAATACGGCAATTGGCGGCGTACCTGCGACCCCTTCGCCCACGCGACAGCTTTGTCCTGTGATCTGGCCCGTGCCGACACCCACGCGGACCTCCTCCTCGCTCCGAGGAGGCCCCGATGGTTTCACAGAATTCTTACGACGGCATCGACAAGTATGCCGCCGACCTCATTCGGCACAAAGCACGTCAACTCGTAGGCAAGGCCGGATTCACCGAGGACGACAGACCCGACCTCGAACAGGAACTGATGATCGATTTGCTGCAGCGGATGCGGCATTTCAATCCCGCAAAGGCCAAGAAGACCACCTTCATGGCCCGGATCGTCGAACGTCACATCTCCACCATTCTGGAGGCCCGGTTCGCCCAATGCCGGGACTGGCGGCTCTGCCAAACCTCGCTCAACGAACCCCTCGACAACGGTGAAGGCGACACCACCGAGCGGATCGACTTCCTGGACAGCGAAGGCTCTCTGGGAAGCGGCACCCGCGAGACAAGGGAGCGCCTCGCCCATGAGATCCGCATGGATCTCGACCGGGCCATCGCCTCGCTGCCGGAAGAGCTCCGGGATCTGTGCGTGCGCCTGCACGACAGCACCATGGCCGAAATCGCCCGGGAGATGGGCATTCCCAGAACCACCCTCTACGACCGGCTGAGCAAGCTGCGGGACGCGTTCCGCGAGGCCGGGCTCGAGGACTACCTGTGATCTCCGACGCATCGGCTCCGGCTCCGGTAAGTAAGCACCGTGCCGCATGGTGCGGCTATCCGGGGCCTCGGAAATCAGAACCTGAACAAAAGAGGAGTTCAACCATGACTCACGACACCTACAAGTACCGTTTTGACGAGTCGGTCCCGGCCCAGGAACTGGAAGACACTTTCATGCTGGCGATGCTGGCCGTCGAAAGCCTGCACGGCCGTTCCCGTGTGCGGATGGAGAGCCGGTTCAATCTGGACAAGGCCCGCCGTACCTGCGTGATCGACGCCTCCACCGATGTCGGCAGTGATCTCGCCCGCATCTTCACCGGCTTCGCCACCAAGGAGTACGGCGAACGCTCGGTCCTGATCGAACGAACCCAGCCGTCGGGCTGTGCCTGCGCCTCCAAGCATCGCGCAGCGCCCGCCGCTGCCACAGCGGGGGTGGCGGTATGAGCGAGCTGATGACCACCACCTATTCCATGTGGCGGCTGTTCCGCAACTGCCGCATGGCCTGCAAGTGGCGCTACATCGACGAGCTGGTGCCGCTCGAGCGCGACCCCAATCTGGCCTTCGGCTCGGTCATTCACGACTGCCTGGAGTGCTGGCACGGCGAGCGGGATCTGGCCAAGGTCCTCGACCACATCGACCGGACCTATCCGAACAGGGCGCAGGACGACCATCAACAGGCCGACTGGCATCTCGCCCGAGCCATGATGAGCGCCTATGCGGAACACTACCCGGCCGAAGAGTTCGAGGTCGTCGCGCTCGAAAAGACCTTCGAAGGTCCCATCGTCAACCCGGCGACCGGCGCGACCTCGCGCAGTTTCATTCTCGCCGGGAAGGTGGACGGCATCGTCCGTCAGGATGGCCAGTATTTCCTGCTGGAACACAAAACCGCCTCGCAGATCGACGCCAGCTACCTGGAGCGGCTGTGGACCGATTTCCAGATCATCCTCTACGCCTGGTACCTGGAGCAGACCCTCGGCATCACGGTCAGCGGCATCATCTACAACGTCCTGGTCAAGGCCAAGCTGCGCCAGGGCAAGGGTGAGACCGAAGCCGAATTCGAGGCCCGCCGGGCGGAGCTGATCGCCAAGTCGAAAACCGGCAAGAGCAGCGCCAAGCGCAAGCTGCCGGAGGACGACGACACCTTCCAGCAACGGCTCCAGGAGAAGTACCTCGAGCCGGGCATGTTCCACCGGGAGGTGCTCTACATCTCCCGCGACCAGTTCGAGGAACTGCGGGCGGAGCTGTGGGAACTCTCCAAGGCCATGCTCGACGCCCGTCGGCGCGACACCTTCTACCGCAACACCAGCTACTGCTTCCAGTACGGAAGGCCCTGCGCCTACTTCCAGCTCTGCCGCTCGGGCGGCAACCCCAACGTCATCGAAAACCATTTCCAACGGATCGCCCCGCACGAAGAGCTGCGGGACGGAGCCGGTGAAGACGCCGCTCCGGTGTTTTGAAATCCCAACCATAAGGAGACGAAGCCATGCTTCCCAAGACCAAAAGCAAACCCAAACACACGCTCTCGGACCTCACCGCCCTGGTGTACGGCCCGAGCAAGATCGGCAAGAGCACCTGGTGCTCCAAGGCCGATGACGCACTGTTCCTGGCGACCGAGCCGGGCCTGAACGCCCTGGAGGTGTTCCAGACCCCGATCACCTGCTGGGACGACCTTCTGCAAGCCTGCGCGGAGATCGCCGAGGGCAAGCACGAGTTCAAGACCATCGTCGTCGACACGGTGGATAACGCCTACAAGATGTGCTCGGACTACGTCTGCAAGAAATTCAAGATCGAGCACGAATCCGACCTGGGCTACGGCAAGGGCTACGCGCTGATCAACAACGAGTTCCAGCGCGTCATCAACAAGCTCGCCTTCCTGCCCTATGGGCTGATCCTGATTTCCCACTCCCAGGAGCGGGACATCGAGACCCGGACCGGCAAACACACCCGCATCGTGCCGACGCTGCCGGAAAAGGCGCGGAAGCTGGTCACCGGTCTGGTGGACCTGATCCTGTTCTGCGACCTGGACATGAAAACCGGCGAGGACGGCAAGCCGGTCTGGCAGCGCGTGATGCGCACCAAGCCCAGTCCCAACTACGACGCCGGTGACCGCACCGGCCGACTCCCCGAAGTCATCCCCCTCGATTTTCCGAGCTTCATGAAAGCGTTCAACAACACGGCAGCCGGAGCTGCGGCGAGTGCCGCCCGGCCGAAGCCGGAGCCGACCGCGAGTGCGGCGGCGAAACCTCAACAGTAAGGAGATCCGACCATGGAACACTACGAAAACCAATCCAACAGCAACCTCGACCTGGCGCAGTTCGACGACGCCTTTGAAACCGCCGAAGTCGAGGAACGCGAGTTCGAGGCCGTTCCCGACGGCAAGTACCAGGTCAACGTCGACCGGGTCGAACTGACCCGCGCCCAGACCTCGGGCAATCCCATGCTCAAGTGGACCCTGCGCATTCTCGCGCCGACCCACAAGGGCCGTCTGCTCTGGCGCAATAACGTCATGGCCAGCAACGAGAACATCAAGTGGCTCAAGCAGGACCTCTACACCTGCGGGCTGCAGCTTCAGAAGCTCTCCGACCTGCCGGGCCACCTCGAGCAGCTTCTCAACATCAAGCTGGAGGTGACCAAACGCACTCGCGGTGAAAACGAGAACATCTACTTCAACCGTCGCATTGTCATGGCCGACGATGCCGGGGCTCCCGGCGCGGCGATGGACGACATGATCCCGTTCTGATGATGGACCGGATCACCGTTGTCGTCGACACCCGCGAACAGGAGCCCTACAGCTTCGATAGCGACAAGGTTTCGGCGGTTCGCAAGGCGCTGCCCGCCGGTGATTACTCACTGGTCGGCCTCGAGGAACGGGTGGCGGTGGAGCGCAAATCCCTGACGGATTTCGTCTCCACCGTCATCCGGGGGCGAAAGCGGTTTCACCGCGAGTTGGAAAAGCTCTCCGCCTACGAATCCGCCTGCGTGGTTGTCGAATGCAACTTTCGCGATCTGGTCGATGGCCGCTACCGCAGCGATGCCCACCCGCATGCGCTGATCGGAACGGTCGCCTCCATCGTCGTCGACTTCGGTGTCCCCGTCTACTTCTGCTCGGACCGGCAGGCCGCCTGCCGTTTTGTCGAGGAGTACCTGACACGTTTTCACCGGAGGATCGCGAGATGCCAAAAAGAAATGAGAGTAACCCGGCGCGACTCCGGGGAAGAATAGAGCGCGTTTACTATGCCGGACCCAAGTTTTCCGCAGGCCGACTGCTCACCCCGACCGGTGAGGAAGTCCAGTTCGCGGGCAATTTGTTCGCCCGGGAAAATCAGCCTGTGGTCCTGCTCGGGTCGTGGTCCACCCATCCCAAATACGGCCGTCAGTTCAAGGTCGACGGGATGGAGCACGACCTCGAACTCGATCCGGAGGGGCTGATCCACTATCTGGCCAACCATCCGGAGATCAAGGGCATTGGTCCGGCCAAGGCCAGATTGATCGTCGAGAGTTTCGGCGACGCCTTTGAAGAAACCCTTCTGAATGACCCCGAGCGCATCGCGCTCAAGGCTCGGCTGCCCCTGGATGCGGCCAAGCGGCTGCGTGACGAATGGTTGAAGAACCGCAGCGTCAACACCGTCATGGCCTGGCTGTCGGCATTCGGCCTGACCCATCATCAGGTCACCACTCTGGTCGAAAGACTCGGCGGCAACTGCCTCGATATCCTGAAGGAAGACCCGTACATCCTCATTCGGGAGATCCGGGGATTCGGCTTCAAGAAGGTCGACAAGATCGCCCGCAAGCTGGGCACCCCCAAGGACCATACCCCTCGTATCCGCGCTGGGTTGAATTTCTGCGTCCGTGAAGCCCTGGACAATGGCCACTGCTGGATCGAATACGAGGATCTGGTCGACCAGGCCAATCTGCTGCTGGTCATGGATGCCCTGGACAGCCGGGTCCGTATCGAGAGCGCCCTCGACGCGCTCATCGAAGAACAGGCGCTTGCCTGCGATTCCCACGGCGGACGTTTCGTGGTCGCTCTGCCGGAGATCGTCCGCATGGAGCGGGAGCTGGCCTCGCTGTTCGGCCAGGCCGAAACACCCAACCCGCATTTCCAGTCCGTCAAGAAACTCGATGCCCTGATTCGGCGCTGCGCATCAACGCTGAACGAGAAGCAGCTCGAAGCGGTGCGCTCGGCCCTCCAGCACAGCATCAGCCTGATTTCGGGTGGAGCCGGTTCGGGCAAGAGCTACACCATTTCGGTCATCAACACCATCTGCGAGGAGAGCGATCTGGAGGTCGTGCTCGCCGCGCCGACCGGCAAGGCCGCCAAGCGCCTGGAGGAAGTCAGCGGTCGCAGCGGCACCACCATTCACCGCCTGCTCGGCTATGACGGCAAGGGTTTCTCGCGCAGCAAGGAGAATCCCATCGATGCCGACGTCCTGGTGGTCGACGAGTTTTCGATGGTCGACGTGCCGCTGGCCTGGCACCTGTTCGAGGCGGTCGACCTGTCACGGACCACGGTGCTGCTGGTCGGTGACCACAACCAGCTTCCGCCGGTCGGACCCGGAAACATCCTTCGAGATCTGATACAGACACGCGCCATCCCCACGGTCATCCTCGACAAGGTCGTTCGCCAGGCTGGCGTCCTCAAGGAGAACTGCACCGCCGTTCTCAAGGGCGAGGTGCGCAAGACCAGCGAGGCGTCGGTGGCCGGATGCCGGGATTGGTACCTGGTGGATCAGTTCACCGACCCGATGGCGGCACGCTCGTTCCTGCTGGAGTTGTTTCAGGAGCGGCTCGACGCCCTGGGTTTCGACATCATCAAGGACGTGCAGGTGCTGACGCCGACCCACAAGGGGCCGCTCGGCACCAAGGAATTGAACGAGGAACTGCAGCGGCTCATCCAGCGCAAGCTCTGGAACACCGAGGTGCCGCCGGTCGCCATGGGCCGCCGCGCCCCGTTTCTCAAGCACGACAAGGTCATCCAGACCCGGAACAACTACGACCTGAACGTGATGAACGGTGCCATCGGCTATGTGGTCGATGTCCTCGCGAACGGCACCCTGGTCATCGACTTCGACGGCATGCCGGTGGAGATGGAAAAGGGTTCGCCCGACCTTCAGGACCTGCAGCTCGCCTATGCGCTCACCATCCACAAAACCCAGGGTTCCGAATTCCCCTGCGCCGTGGTGGTGGTCCACAAGGCGCATTCCTTCATGCACCACCGCAATCTGCTCTACACCGGGGTGACCCGCGCCCGGCGCACCGCCATTGTCCTGGGCGACCATTGGGGCATCCAGAATTGCGCCAAGCGTTGCCAGGTGGATGACCGTCGGACCTTTCTGCCCCTGTTTCTGGACGCCGCCCAGCACGCGGAGGCCGATTTCGCCCGTGTCGCGGAGGCCGAATGAGTATGGGCGGAACGGATAACGTCAGGGAGTATTACCGGCTCGTCACCGAGATGGACATCGGTGACGTGGCCCGGGAACTCCTGCCGGGACGGATCACCCAGGAGACCGGCCAGCGCTTGATGTGCGACTGCCCCAACCATCAGAGCCAGTCGCGTCTGTCGCTGCACGTGATGCTCGACAAGCAGGGCTGGTACTGCTTCGGCTGCGGAGTCGGCGGTGATGTGCTGCAGCTCGTGGAGTTCATTCAGACGGGCTCGGTCACCGCCGGGCAATCCGGTCCGATGCCGGACAGCCACCGTCAGGCCAGGGACTATCTCGCCAAGAAGGCGGGCTTGCCGCCGCTGTCGCGCTATGGCCTCAGCCAGGAGCGTCTGGCCCAGACAGAGGCCGACCGCGCCTTCGAACTGCGGGTCAAGGACGCGCTGACCGCGCTGGCCAGGCTTTACCACGCCAGGCTCAAGGAGTCGCCGGAGGTCCTCGACTGGCTGAAATCCAAATACGCCCTGAGCGAGGAGACCATCGACGATCTCCTGATCGGCTACGCGGACAACGCGTCCGGCGCGGTCGCCCAACTGACCGGGGGTGAAGACGGCTTCTCCAAGCGGGAGCTCGCCGCCACCGGCGCTTTCCGTCCCACCAGCCAGGACGGCCTGACGCCATTTTTCGAGCGCCGCATCGTCTTTCCCTACTGGAGCCGTG
>ERZ795048.42-NODE-42-length-133118-cov-12.989223_pt1 | contig 133118 bp, 107 predicted proteins | sample MGYA00375132_ERZ795048 | MGnify/ENA primary metagenome ERZ795048 (study PRJEB30177, sample SAMN05720225) | activated sludge metagenome | isolation source: Anaerobic digester | place: Hong Kong | collected 2014-12-17 ...
CGTCGCCGTACTTGCAGAAGTCGCCCAGGAGGTACTCGGTGCGGTTCGTGGTGCCCGCCACCACGTACCCGCGGCGCTCCGCCTCGTTGTAGAGGTGGAGCATGCGGGACCTGATCTTGATGTTGGCAAACGAGGTGATGGCGCGGAACGCCTCGAATCCGAGCCGCTTCTTCTTCAGGTTGCCGTCGGGAAGCCGCACCTGGAGGACATAGAAGCTGAAGGATTCCCGCTCGAGCAGGTCCGTGGGCAGCGAGATGTTGTACGTGCACCCTGGCCCGTACTCGGGAATCAGGGTTCGGATGTACTCGTCCCTGCGTTCGTAGCCCATGACGCTGTCCACCGTGGCCGTGATGTCCGTCTCCCGGTAGTCGATGCCCATCTTTTCGGCATGTGCCCGGGCAAACGAGCTGCTCACCGGGTTCGATTCCCGTTCCGGCAGCACCAGGCCCATCACGGCGTCCTTACCCACGGCCCTGAGGCTGAGCTCGGCCATGACCGCCGAGTCGATGCCGCCGCTTAAGCCCACCACGATGCCGGACCGCCGGTACACGGTCCTGACCTGGTCCTGGAGAAAACCGATGAGCCTTCCCGTCTCCTTCTCCGCGTCTATCTTCAGAATATCGAGGCCGAACGTCATGGGCCCTCCTGTCGTTCATGGTGTGGAATTCACTCCCGGAATAGTATCACTGTGCATCGACGGGTACAAGGTGCAAGCTATCCGGTGCGTGTTTTCCGTTGATGAAACCGTCATTTTTGCAGTACATCTTGCCGATAGAGATAACGAAAACAAAGAACAAGAGAAGGGGTTTTGCATGGCTGACGTAAGCGCTGTCGTTACTCAATTCATCCGAGAAAACTTCATTGCCGGCCGCAGTGACGTGACCATCGATCCCGAGGTGTCCCTCATCGAGAGCGGGATCATGGACTCCACCGGCGTCCTCGAGCTCGTGGAGTACCTCGAGGCCACCTTCGACATCAAGGTGGAGGACGAGGAGCTCGTGCCGGAAAACCTGGAGACCGTGAACAACATCGTCACCTTTCTCAAGACCAAGGGAGTCGCCTAGTGGCGAGGCTCGTCCACGAGTTTCTTGTATCCTCCTCACGGGAGCATCCCCATAAGGCCGCCGTACTGCACGGGGACCGCTCGGCATCCTATGCCGAGATCGATGCGCTCTCCAACAGGATCGCCCGCATGCTCCTGAATGCCGGTCTTACCAGGGGCGACCGGGTCCTCGTGGTCATGGAGAACTCCATCGAGAACGTGGCAGCCTACTACGGCGTCCTGAAGGCGGGCGGCGTGTGCGTGGAGATCCATGACCGCTCGACCCCTGCGGAGGCCGGGTACTATGCGCGCAACTCCGGGGCCCGGATATGCATCCTCTCCAAGGCCGCCAGCCGGAGGCTCGAGGGCATGGAGCTGCCGATCGTCATCAGCATGGAGACGATACAGGGCAGCCCCGGACAGAGGATCATCCCGTGGGACGACCTCGGTTCCGTGCCCGATTCCGCGCCCGATATCCAGCTGGACGAAAACGACTTGGCCGCCATCGTCTACACCTCGGGCAGCACGGGCAACCCCAAGGGCGTCGTGCTGACCCACGCCAACCTCTGCTCCAACACCCGGGCCATCGTGTCCTACCTCGGCCTGAACGATGCGGACCGGGTCATGGCGGTCCTGCCCTTCTACTATGTCTACGGCAAGACGCTCCTGAACACCCACTTCATGGCGGGAGGCTCCGTGGTCGTCAACAATCGCTTCGCCTTTCCCAACGCTGTGGTCAAGGAGATGGCGGAACGTGAGGTCACCGGTTTCGCAGGGGTGCCCTCCACCTTCGCCATCCTCATGAACCGCTCCATCTTCACGAAGACACCCCTGCCGTCCCTGCGCTACGTCACCCAGGCGGGGGGTGCCATGGCTCCTGCCCTGACCCGGCGCCTCATCGACCACCTCGGCGATGTCCCGCTGTTCGTCATGTACGGCGCCACCGAGGCCTCGGCGAGGCTCACCTACCTGCCGCCCGAGCGGCTCGTGAAGGACAAGCTCGGCTCCATAGGCATCCCCATCCCCGGGGTCGAGGTCGCAGTGCGGGACGACGCGGGCAACGAGCTGGCAGACGGCGAGGTCGGCAACATCTGCGCCACGGGGCCCAACATCATGCAGGGCTACTGGCAGGATCCCGAGGAGACGGCAAAAGCCCTGAAGCCCTGGGGCCTGGTCACCGGAGACCTCGGGCACAAGGACGCCGAAGGCTTCCTGTTTCTCACGGGCAGGAAGAAGGACATGCTCAAGATCGGCGGCGAGCGCGTCTCCCCCAAGGAGATCGAGGATGCACTCATCGCATCCGGCATGGTGCACGAGGCGGCGGTCGTAGGCCGGCCGGACGAGCTGCTTTCCGAGGTCCCGGCGGCGTACGTGGCGCCCATCGACGAGGGCTCCTTCGACCTGGAATCCCTCAAGGCGTATGTGGCCGAGCGGCTTGCCGGGCACAAGCACCCAAGGTTCTGGCATGTCGTGAAGGCATTGCCCAAGAAGCCCTCGGGCAAGATAGACAAGGAGGCCCTGAAGAATGAACTACTGCACGAAGTGCGTGTTGCCTGAAACCTTTCCCGGCATCGGCTTCGACGAGGACGGGGTGTGCAACTACTGCCGGAAGACCCCCATCCCCACGGATGAGGAAAAAAAGGAGCACCTGAAGCGTTTCGAGGAGCTCATCGAGAGGAAGCGGGGTGGACCCGGGTTCGACTGCATCCTGGCGTACAGCGGCGGCAAGGACTCCACGTACACCCTCATGATGCTCGTGCAGAAGTACCGGCTCAAGGTCATGGCCTACACCTTCGACAACGGGTTCATCTCCGAGCAGGCCAAGGTCAACATCCTCAAGATGACCGACACGCTGGGGGCCACCAGCATCTTCTTCAGGCCGGCCTTTCCCCTCATGCGGCACACCTTCGCCCTGGCCGCGGAAAGGATGCTCTACAGCCCCAAGACCCTGGACCGGGCGAGCTCCATCTGCACCACCTGCATCGGCATCGTCAAGGCCATGATCCTCAAGACGGCCCTGGCGTACAACATCCCGCTGGTCGCTTACGGATGGTCCCCCGGCCAGGCGCCCATCGCCTCGGCCGTGATGCAGACCAACCCCAGGCTCCAGCGCATCTCCCAGCGCACCGTGCGGGACCCCCTGCTGGAGGCGGCGGGAGACGAGTTGAAGCCCTTCTTCCTCAGCGACGAAGAGCTCGCCTCGGACCCGGCGCGGTGGCCGGTGAACATCCACCCGCTCGCCTTCACGGACTACGACGAGGACGGGATCCTGAAGAAGATCGAGGAGGTGGGCTGGGTCAAGCCGGAGGATACCGACCCGAATTCGACGAACTGCCTGCTGAACGCCCTGGCGAATTACCTGCACAGGCAGCGGTTCTCGTTCCATCCCTATGCCTGGGAGATCGCCGGCATCGTCCGTTCGGGCTCCATGGACCGCGATGAAGGACTGCACAAGGTCTGCCAGGACGAGGACATGACCATGGTCCGCTATGCCGCGGACCTGCTAGGGATTGACGTTTCCGGGTAGGGGTTTGTCGCCCTCCGGGGCCTTGTGGGGGGTGACGAGCGGCACGGGTTCCGCGCCCTTGGGGTTGACCTCCTTGAGGAACCTCTTCACCAGGATGTCCTCCGGGTCCTTCACCTTCTTGAGGGCCTGGGCGATGTCGATCTTGCCCGCCGCGAAGGTCTCGTGGCCTCCGCCCGAGCCGATGCCCGTGGATATCTTATGGGCCAGCACACCGGCCATGTCGTTGGTCCTCTTGGCCCTGATGGAAAAGAGCAGCGACCCGTCGTGCCTGCCGTAGCACATGCACCAGCGGATACCCTCCATCTGGACGAGCTCGTCGGCGAACTCCCCGATCATCTCGGGCCAGCTCATGGGATCCACCCTCGCCACGACGACCTCCCCGTACAGCAGCGCGCTGTTGAGCACCGCGTTGAGCTCCTGGAAATACTGCCTGGGCAGGTCCGGGTGCTCGATGCGGGAGAGCTTCTTCTGGAGGATGTGGGGAAAGAGGAAGATGGACGCCCTGATGTCGTCGTCGGTGGACTGGCGACCCAGGTCCCTCGTATCCGACTTGATCCCGTAGTACAGGGCCGTTGCCACCTTGCGGTCGGGCTCGATGCCCATGATCCTCAGGTACTGGGTGATGATCGTGGACGTGCTGCCCACATCCCTCGGCAGGTCGTGGTAGTCGGCCTTGAGCGAGGTCTTCCGCACGGGGTGATGGTCGATGATGATGTTCGGGAACACGCCCTTGGGCAGCTTGAGGTTTCCCGTGTGCGGCTGGCAGTCCACCACGGCGATGACGGAGTAGTTGCGGGGGGTGATCCTGGACAGCGGGACCAGGTCGATGTCCAGGATCTTGACCATGGCCCGGTTTTCAGCCCTGCCGATGATGCCGCTGTAGGCGATGACGCTCGTGAGCCCGGCGGCCTTGCGGAAGAGGTACTTCAGTCCGAAGGCCGACGCGATGCTGTCCGGGTCCGGGTTCTCGTGGGCGATGATGAGCACCTTGCGCTTGCCCTTCAACGGTTTCAGCAGCCTGTCGGAAAGCTCTTGTCTGGTCATGGTCGACATCCTTTCAGGATGGACTTCATTCTATCACATGCACGCTGGTAATGGGTACCCTTCCAGTAGATCCTTCTGCAGGACGGGCACCGGGCAAAGGTTTCCCGGGTGGCGTGGACATAATCCGGTACCAGCCCCTTCACCTCCTCGCGGCCGGCGGCCTGAAGCGGGGTGTTGCAGAGCGAACAGCGGGTGAATGCAGGGTCTCCCGACGAGAGGTCACAGACCCTGCCGAGCTCCATGAGCTGGTCCGCCACGCGGTCCTGGACGATGACCACCACGGAAGGACGGGCCGCCATGGTGCGCCGCCTGGTGAGCACTATCCTGCCTGATTCAATGGCACGGCGCACTACATCCTCGCTCTCGTGCCGCATGTATTCGGCGTCGAAGCCGAGTATCCTCAGCCACCTGGCGAGCTTCCCCAGGTTCGGGTCACAGAGGAAACGGCCCTTCGGCCCTGAAGGCATCCCGTACATGACACACCTTCCTGTCTTGGTCGATGGTGATGACGTCGAAGCGCATGGGTGCATCGAGCAGCCCCTTTCCCTTGAGGTAAGTCAGCGAGGCCAGGATGATCCTGTTCCGCTTCCACCGGGGCACCCAGCCCATGGGGTCGCCGAAGGCGGTCCCCGTGGCGGACTTCACCTCGACAAAGACGATCTCGGCCCTGTCGCGGGCGATGATGTCGATCTCCCCCGAACGGGCATGAAAGTTCGTGTTCAGGATCGTGTAGCCGTTGTCCCTGAGGTACTTCCTGGCGATCTCTTCTCCGATGGACCCCTTTTCCCGCGAGGATCTAGGACACACCCTTGAAGGACCTCCTGTGGATGGGGCATGCACCGAGCCGGTGGATGGCCTCGTAATGGTCTTTCGTGGGATAACCCTTGTGCCGTGCGAACCCGTACCCGGGGTAGATCTCTTCCATGCGTGCCATGATCCGGTCGCGGGTCACCTTGGCGATGATGCTGGCCGCGGATATGGACGGCTCGGTCTGGTCCCCCTTGACGACCGTGTAGCACCTGCAGGCCACCGCAGGGGCGGCGTTCCCGTCCACCAGGGCGGCCGAAGGGGTGATACGGAGCCTTCCCACGGCCTCTTCCATGGCCATGAGCGTTGCCTTGAGGATGTTCATTGCGTCGATGGCGGGCGCCTCGACGATGGAGGTGCCGAACCGTACGTCGTCCGACGAGACGAGCATTTCGTAGAGCTTTTCCCGACGGGCGGCGGTAAGCTGTTTCGAGTCCTTCACCGATGACCGGAGCGCCGAAGAGGGCTCCATGATCACCGCCGCCGCCACGACCGGCCCGGCAAGAGGCCCCCTGCCGGCCTCGTCAACCCCGCACAGGGGCCATACGCCGCGGGCAATGAGCTCGTCTTCCAGGGGCATGTCAGTTGCGGATCTCCTTCAGACGTGCGGCCTTGCCTCTGAGTTCTCTCATGTAGTAGAGCTTCGCGCGCCTGATCTTGGCGTGGCTGACCACTTCGACCTTTTCCACGCTCGGCGCGTGCAGGGGGAAGACCCTCTCGACGCCGACGGAGTATGACTGCTTGCGCACGGTGATGGACTCGCGGTTGTTTCCCCGGTGGCGGGCTATCACGACACCCTCGAAGATCTGGGAGCGAGAACGCGATCCTTCCACGATCTTCATGGAGACGCGGACCTTGTCGCCGATACGTATTTCGGGCAGCCCTTCCTTCATCTGCGATTTTTCGAATGCATCCAAGGTATTCATTGTTTCCTCCTAAGCTATCCTGTCTACTGCTATCGCTACGGCGGATCGAACGGAGAGGTGATTGAATTCTCCCGCCCCCGCGATGGGTTCGATCACGGCATCGAAAGTCTGCAATATCCGGGGTGACAGCCCCCACCCTGTCCCGAACAGCAGGCACATATCACGGGTGTGCGCAAGAGCTTTCGCTTCATCCCAGGAGATGCTGCCGGGCATGTTCCTGGCCGAGGTGCCTACCATGAGGGCCCCCGTGGCCCTCCTGACCTCGTCGAGGTTCTCCACGAGCCGCACGATCTCCAACGCCCGTTTCCGGTGGGGATTGTACTGCCCGCCGAACCCCGTGAGCCAGTGGTCCATGATACGCCGCGCAAAGTCCAACTGACTCCGGTTTGGGTGAACGATATAGAGCGTATTGAGGCCGTATGTCAAGCATACTCTTGCACAATCGTGCAGGTCAAGGTTCGTCACCGCGCTCGCGATCTCGTTGCCGTTCTTGTCGAAGCAGGGCCAGTGCAGTAATCCCAGGGAGAGCATCAGTCCGTCCCTTCTTCCCTGTCCAGGGCCGGGGCTTTCCTGCCGGACCCGTCCCCCGGTGATGCCAGAAGGTCGGGCCTGACCGAACGGGTCTTGTCCCGTGCGGCCTTTTCCCGCCATAAGCGGATCCTCTCGTGATCACCGGAGAGCAGCACCTCGGGGACGGGCAGGCCCATGAACTCACTGGGCCTGGTGTAGTGCGGGTGCTCCAGGAGGCCCCGGTAGTGCGAATCGCCGGTATGCAGGCTGTCCTTGCCGAGGACCCCGGGAATGAGCCTGACGACGGCATCCGCCATGACCATGGCGGGGAGTTCTCCCCCGGTCAGGACATAGTCGCCGATGGAGAGCTCCTCGTCCACGAAGAGCTCGGAGACCCGCTCGTCGACCCCTTCGTAGTGACCGCAGATGATGGTGATCGATGGTTCCTTGCTCAGGCGCAGGGCGTCTTCCTGGGTGAAGGGCCTGCCGCGGGGCGTGGTGAGGATGACCCTACCCCTGTTTTCCAGGGTCTGAAGGGCCTGTGCAATGGGTTCCGGTTTGAGGATCATGCCCCCTCCCCCGCCGTAGGGGGTGTCGTCCACGACCCTGTGGGGGCCCAAGCCGAACTCGCGTAAAGGGATGATGTCGATGTCCGCGAGGTTCTTCGCCCGGGCGCGGGCGATGATGCTCTCCTGGAACACGCCTTCGAACATGCCGGGAAAGAGGGTGATGATGGAGATCCTCACGGTCTGTCCCGATGCATCAGTCCAGGAGGCCTTCCATGAGGGCCGCATCGATGACGATGCGGCCGCGCTCCATGGATATCTCCCTGACCACGTCCCTGGTGAGAGGGATCAGGCAGCGCTTTTCGCGGCCGACCTCGAGCACGTCGTTGCTCCCGGTGGCGAAGATGTTCACCACCTCGCCGATCGCGTTCCCGTCCATATCGAAGACCTCCATGCCGAGGAGGTCGCGCCAGTAGAATTCACCGTCGGGCAGGGCCGCGAGCTGGTCCCTGCTCACGTACAGGGTCTCCCCCCTGAGGTGCTCCACCTGGGAGATGTGGTCGAGCCCCTCGATGGCTATGATGGAACAGCCCTTTCTCTGTTCGACGGAGGTGAGCCTGACCGGTGTGCCGGTGAGTCCGATATAGAAATGGGAATAATGCTGAAAACTCTCTGACGTGTCGCCCAGCGGTGTTACCCGGAGCCTGCCCTTGAGTCCATGCGGACCGTTGATCCGTGCGATCTCCACAAGCTCCGGCATCGTATCTATTCTATGATCTCCAGCACCGCCCTCTTCTTCATCTTGGTGGATGCAGCGGTAAGGAGTGTACGCATGGCGCGTGCGGTACGCCCCTCCTTGCCGATTACCTTGCCGAGATCGGATTTGGCCACCCTGAGCTCGATGACCGAGGTCACTTCACCCTCGACCTCGGAAACCCTCACCTCGTCCGGATTATCGACCAGAGCCTTTGCGATCAACTCGATAAGCTCTCTCATGGAATCACCACCTCAGCGATATAGTGTAGATGCCCTAGAGTGAGTATCCTTTGTCCTTGATGAGCTTTTTCACTGCCGGAGAGAGCTGTCCGCCGTTGGCCACCCATTCCTTGATCCGATCCATCTTCAGGTTGATGCTTTCCGGCCTGAATTTCGGATCGAAATAACCGACTATCTCTATGAACCTGCCGTCGCGCTTGTTACGGGAATCGGTCACGACAACACGGTAATACGGCTTTTTTGCGGCGCCTCCACGGGTCAATCTGATGCTTACGGACATGTATCTTTTATCCCCCTTTGAGATATATGCGATCTAGTTTGCCACCCTTATATTACTTGTCGAAACGTTGTCAAGTCATTTATCCAAGAGCCTTTGCGGGCACCCGGGCCGACCGGAACGGCATGGGACGACACGCGGACGGCCGAGCCGAGTGTACGATCTTTCTCACCCTTACCGACGTGTCATTCCACGGACTTGGCGATGCGCAGGATCTCCATGGGGAGCTCCCAGTTGAGCTTCTTGAGCATCTTCGTGTCCACCAGGATCTTGAGGTCCTCCTGCTTGAGGATGGGCAGCGCGTCGGGCTTCGCCTCGCCCTTGAGGATCTTGACCGCCTGCTGGCCGGAGAGGGTGCCTATGTCCCCGAAGTCCGACCCCACGTAGAGGATCGCGCCGGGCACCTTCATGAGGGCGAAGCTGAAGGCCGGGATCTTGGTGTCGATGGAGAATTTTTCCAGCTCATGGCAGGCCTCGTAGTTCCTCAGGCCGTAGTAGGTGTCCAGGGGCACGGCAAAGGCCTCGACCCCCTTGCCCTGGAGCTCGGCCAGCGCCGGGGTGAGCTTGGAGTTCTTGTCGATCTCCTTGGAGACGACCGTAAGGCCCAGCGTCGGGGCGACCCTCTTCGCCTCCTCCACGTGGGCGATGCCGTTCTCGTCGTCGCTGTGGACGATGCCGATGGTCCTGAGCTTGGGGAAGGCCAGCTTCACGATGTTCAGGGCGTCCTTCATGTTCATGTACAGCGTCGAGCCGGTGAATCCCGGGCCCGCCTGGGTCAGGGATTTACAGCCCGCCGCCGTGGGTATGGCCACCGCGGTGAAGACGAGCGGGACCCCCGCACCGATGATCTTGTCCTTGGCGTACTTCGTGGACGGCGTCCCGATGGTCAGGGCCAGGTCCGGCTTCACGTCCGCGATGCGCATGGCCTCGGTCTTGATCTGCATGAGCACGCCCACCTTGCTCCACATGTTTGATTTCTCCATGTCGAACCCGATGACCTTGCGGCGGATCTCCAGATTCTTTCCCTGCACGAATCCGTTGCGTGCGAGCTCGGTGACGAAGCCCATATACGACTTCTGGAAGGGCTCGATATTGGTGACCTGGAGCACCTCCACCCTGATCTTTTTGTCCTCCGCGAAGCCGGACGACCAGAGAACGGCGGTCATGGAAAGGATACACGTTGCGACGACAAGGATCTTCTTCATGGCTATTTCCCCCCTCTCTTCAACAGGCCCCTGTGGTATGCCACCCAATCCATTCTATCCGATGGAAGTCTAAGCATAGATCGCCAGGTGAGTCAATGCGGTTGGAAAAGGATGCCCCCCATGAGCGGAGGCGGGATGCGGAAGCCTACCCCTTGTCCAGGTGTCTCTTCAGGAACTGTCCCGTGTAGGAGGCCTCCATCCGGGCGATCTCTTCCGGGTTTCCCCTGGCCACGACCCGGCCGCCTTCATCCCCGCCTTCCGGGCCGAGGTCGATGATGTGGTCGGCCGAACCTATGATGTCCAGGTTGTGCTCGATGACGACCACCGTGTTCCCCTCGTCCACGAGACGGTGCAGGACGATGAGCAGCTTGTTGATGTCGTCGAAGTGCAGGCCGGTGGTGGGCTCGTCCAGGATGTACACGGTGCGTCCGCTGGACCGCTTGGAGAGCTCGCGGGCGAGCTTGGTCCGCTGCGCCTCGCCCCCGGAGAGCGTGGTGGCGCTCTGACCGAGCCTGATGTAGTCCATGCCCACGTCCACGAGGGTCTTGAGCTTACGTTTGATCCTCGGCACCGCCTCGAAGAACTCTAAGGCCTGGGCCACGGTCATGTCGAGGACATCCGCGATGGACCTGCCCTTGTACCTGATCTCCAGGGTCTCGTCGTTGAACCGGCGGCCCTGGCAGTGGTCGCACATGACATACACGTCCGGGAGGAAGTGCATCTCGATCTTGATGAGCCCGTCACCCTGGCATGCCTCGCACCTGCCGCCCTTGACGTTGAAGCTGAACCGTCCGGGCTGGTATCCCCGCACCTTCGCGTCGGGCAGCTGGGAGAAGAGCTCCCGGATGAGGGTGAAGACGCCCGTGTACGTGGCGGGATTGGACCTGGGGGTCCTGCCGATGGGGCTCTGGTCGACGTTGATGACCCGGTCGACGTGCTCGATGCCCGCGATCCCCTTGACGCTGACCGGCCGGATACGGGACCCGGACAGCACGGAGCTGAGGTAGGGGTAGAGGGTATCGATGACCAGGCTCGACTTGCCCGAGCCCGAGACGCCGGTAATGCAGGTGAAGAGCCCCAGGGGGATGTCCACGGTGATGTGCTTGAGGTTGTTCGCGTGGGCCTCCCTGATGCGGAGACAGGGGCCCTTCGGTCTCCTCCGGTGCTCCGGGGCGTGGATGCGCAGTCTGCCCGAGATGTATCTGCCCGTGAGCGACGAGGGGTCGTCCAGGAGCTTCGCCGGCTCGCCCTGGAAGACGATCCTGCCGCCCTGCTCCCCGGCTCCGGGGCCCATGTCGATGACGTGGTCCGAGCTCATGATGGTGTCCTCGTCGTGCTCCACCACGATGAGGGTGTTGCCGAGGTCGCGCAGGTGCTTGAGCGTAGCGATGAGGCGCTCGTTGTCCCGCTGGTGCAGGCCGATGGTGGGCTCGTCCAGGATGTACATGACGCCCATGAGCGCGGAGCCGATCTGGGTGGCGAGCCTGATGCGCTGGGACTCGCCCGACGAGAGGGTCCCGGCGGACCTGCTCAGGGTGAGGTACCCGATACCCACCGAGGCCAGGAACCCGAGGCGGTCCATGATCTCCTTGACGAGCCGGGAGGCGATCTCCTCGTTCTTCCTGCCCATCTTCAGACCCTTGAAGAAGGTGATGAGGTCGTCCACGCTCATGGTGGTGAGCTCGAAGATGTTCTTTCCCCCGACCAGGACGTGGAGGACCTCCTGCCTGAGGCGGGCGCCCCTGCAGGTCGGGCAGGTGAGGTTGTTGAGGAACCGGGAGATGTCCTCGCTGATCTCCCCGGTGTCGCTCTCGTTGAGCCTCCGGGTCAGGTTGGGGACCACGCCCTCGAAGGGGGCGGCGTAGGAGTCCTTCATGGGCCCGCCGTGGAGGATCGTGTGCCTGACGTCCTCGGGGAGCTTCCCGAAGGGCGTGTCCTCGTCGAAGTGCAGGTTCCGGGCGAGGTAGCGGATCATGCGGCTCGCGAACCTGCCCGGCGGCACCCCCCAGGGCACGATGGCGCCCTGGATCAGGGAGCGCTTCGGGTCCGGGACCACCAGGGCCGGGTCGATCTCCATGAGCACGCCCAGGCCGTGGCAGGTGCCGCATGCGCCGTGGGGGTTGTTGAAGGAGAACATCCGGGGGGATATCTCGGGCAGGGAGGTGTTGCACTCCGGGCACCCGTGGTGCTCGGAGTAGACCGAAGTCCTGCCCGACTCGTCCACGACGTTCAGGACGCCTCCGGAGAGCCTGCACGCGATCTCGATGGAGTCGAGGAGCCGGGTCATGACCCCTTCCCTGATCACGATCCTGTCCACCACCACCTCGATGGTCTGCTTTTTGTTCTTGTCGAGCTTCGGGATGTCCTCCATCTCGTAGTACTCGCCGTTGACGCGCACCCGGACGAAGCCCTCGCGGGAGAGACGATCGAAGAGCTTGACGTACTCCCCTTTCCTGCCCGTCACCATGGGGGCCAGGAGCACGACCTTGCGGCCTTCCCCGAGGTCGCCGACGGCCTGGGCCATCTGCTGGACGGTCATGGACTCGATGGGCCTGCCGCAGATCCAGCAGTGGGGGGACCCCGCCCGGGCGAAGAGGACGCGCAGGTAGTCGTAGATCTCCGTGACGGTCCCCACGGTGGACCGGGGGTTGTTGGAAGTGGTCTTCTGCTCGATGGCGATGGCCGGGGAGAGCCCGTCGATGGACTCCACCTGGGGCTTGGGCATCTGTTCGAGGAACTGGCGGGCATAGGCGCTCAACGATTCCACGTACCTTCTCTGCCCCTCGGCGTAGAGCGTGTCGAAGGCGAGCGTCGACTTGCCCGACCCGGAGACGCCGGTGACGACGACGAACCGGTTCCGCGGTATGCGGACGTCGAGGTCCTTGAGGTTGTGCTCGCTCGCTCCCCTGATGTCGATGAAGTCCTTCATGGATGGTGGTCTTGCGGGGCCGCCTCAGCCGGGGCCCCCGTGACGGATGCTAGAGGAACACCCCGATGTAGTGGTCCGCCATGATCATGTTCAGCCAGTGCTCGAAGGCCTCCTTGCGGTACTTTTCCTGCAGGGCCTCCACGATCTCGCCCTTCACCTCTTCCAGGGGCCGTGCGCCCGTGACGCCCCGTTCCACGACCTCGTACACGAGGAAGTTCCCGTCGAGAAGGACCGGGCCAGCCGTTTCACCCGGCTTCACGGTCTCGAGGATCTTGTGGACCTCGGGTGCGAGGTCCTTCAGGGCGACCCAGCCGATATCCGGTGACCCGGAGACCAGGATATCCGAGTACGTCCCGGCCACCTCGTCGAAGCCCTTGCCGGACTTGAGCTCGGAGAGGGCCTTGTCGGCCTTCTCTTCGTCCCCCTTAATGAGGATCTGCTTGAGATGGACCGAGTCCGCACCGGCATACTCCTTCATTCCTGCATAATACTCCTGGACCATGGCATCGGTGATGACCACCCGGGACTTGACCATGAGGTCCATGAGGGTGGACTTCATGAGCAGGGACCTGGCACTGGCCACATCGATGTCCATGTCGCGGGCCATCTGTTCGGCATGCCTGAGATCCACGGGCTGGAACCCCATCCTCTTGTAGATCTTCTCCACCACGGCGTCCTCCACCATGATCTGGAGGACCTGTCTGGCAGTGGCTATGCTGTACTCCTTGGCGCCCAGTTCCTTCATCTTCTTGAGCACGTCCGAGTACATGATGACCGTGTCGTCCACCACGGCCACGATCCCGTCGATCATCTCCGCACGGGCGGGCCGGATCGTGGCCGCCAGAACAAAGAGTGCGGCAATGATGAGGATCCGCACGGCCGTGTAAGATCCCGATGTCATTCCGTTCGTGCTCAAGGGCCCGGTGCCTCCCGTTTTTTCAAGGATTTCGAACTCTATACAAGGGCATAGAGGATGTCGCGGATCTCGCCTGCCGGATCGGGGCCGGTGAGCCGGATCTCCATGACGCCTTCCGGCCTGAGCCTGCCGTTCTTCCGTTCGAGCAGGTCCTTCAGCCGTCCGAGGTCCATGATGCTATCACGGCTTACATACAACCTCAACACCTCATCGAACATTTCGATCTTCTTGGCGCGCATCCCCTTCAGGAGGTCGCGTACCTCGGAGATGAACAGCAGCGTCTTCACCGGCTGCGGCAGGGGGCCGTAGAGGTCGGCCAGCTCGTCGGCGATGGTCCTCAGCTCGTCGATGGAGGCGGAGAAGAGCCGCTTGTACAGGCCGAGCCGCAGGTGCTGGTCCGGGCAGTAGTCCTCGGGGATGTACGCGTCGAGGCTGATCCTGATCTCCGGGTCGATCTCGGGCACGGTCTCTTTACCCTGGAGGTGATCCACCGCCTCTTTGAGCATCTCCTGGTAGAGCTCGTACCCGATGGCCGTCACGTGCCCCCACTGGGCATTGCCGAGGATGTCGCCCACCCCCCGGATCTCCATGTCGCGCATGGCCATGTGGAACCCCGCGCCCAGGGACTCGTACTCCTTGATGGCGGCGAGTCGCTTGCGGGCGTCCCTGGTGATCTGCCCCACCTCGGGCAGCAGCAGGAGGCAGTAGCCCTTGGTCTTGGACCTCCCCACCCTGCCCCGGAGCTGGTAGAGGTCGGCAAGGCCGAACTTGTCGGCCCGGTTGATGATGATGGTGTTCGCGTTCGGGATGTCGATGCCCGAGCTGATGATGGAAGAGGTCACGAGCACGTTGGCGCTGCGGTCGAGGAACCCGGCCATGACCCTGTTCAGCTTGTCCCGGGACATCTGCCCGTGGGCGACCCCGACCCTGGCCTGGCCGCACAGCGATTGAATGTGCCGCGCCATGGCCTCGATGGTGGAGACCGTGTTGTGCACGAAGAAGACCTGGCCACCGCGGGCGAGCTCCCGGCCGACGGCCGCCAGGATGGCCTCGTCGTCGAAGCGGGTGATGGAGGTGTCTATGGCCTTGCGCTCGGCCGGGGGCGTCTCGATGACCGAGAGCTCGCGGAGCCCGGAGATGGCCATGTTGAGCGTGCGGGGTATGGGGGTGGCGGTGAGCGTCAGTATGTCCACCTCGGCGCGCATGGACTTGATGCGCTCCTTGTGCGAGACGCCGAACCGGTGCTCCTCGTCCACCACCAGAAGGCCCAGGTCCCTGAACTTCACCTTGCCCGAGATCAGGGCGTGGGTGCCGATGATGACGTCCACCCTGCCCGCCTCCAGGTCGGCCAGGATATCTTTGTTCCCCGAGGAGGCGCCCATGCTGGAGAGGGACTCGACCCTGACGGGCCACTGGTTCATCCTGTCGCGGAAGGTCAGGAGGTGCTGCCTGGCCAGCAGGGTCGTGGGGACCAGGACGGCCACCTGCCTGCCCGACATGACCGCGGCGAAGGCCGCCCGCAGGGCGACCTCGGTCTTGCCGTACCCCACGTCGCCGCACACGAGGCGGTCCATGGGCCTCGTGGATGCAAGGTCGGCATAGGTCTCCTCCACGGCCTTGAGCTGGTCGTCGGTCTCCACGTAGGGGAACGCGTCCTCGAACTCCTGGATGACGGGGCCGGACGTGTCGATGGACACGCCCCGGGCGGCCTGTCTCTTGGCATAGAGCTCGAGGAGCTCCCCGGCAAGCTTGGCCACCGACTGGCCCGCCTTGACCCTGGCGGTGATCCACCGGGTGCCGCCCAGCCTGTCCACCGTGTAGTGGTCGACGTCGCCCACGTAGCGCTGGAGGAGCGACAGGCGGTATACCGGGACATAGAGCTTGTCGCCGCCGAGGTACTCGAGGAGCACGTAGTCGCTCGCGGTGCCGTCCACCTCCAGCCTCACCACGCCCTGGAAGATCCCGATGCCGTTGTCCCGGTGCACCACGGCGTCGCCCACGTTGAGCTGGGTGAACGGGTCGTAGATGGGAGGGCCGGACGGTCCCCTTTTCCTGCGCCTGCGCGCCCCGAGCAACTCCTCGGCGCTGAGCAGCGCCACGCCGACCGAGGGCAGGATGAACCCGGACGACAGGCCGCCTTCGATCAGGCGCACCCGTGAGGTGAACCCCGCGTTGCGCATGAGGAAGTCGGTGTCCGAGGGCTCCAGGCGGATGCCGCGGTTGGACAGGGCGTACGTGATGCGCTCGGTGAGCATCTCGGAGCTCGAGAAGATGAAGACATCGAGCCTGCCTTCGGCCAGGGAGGCGATGCGGTCGAACACGGCCTCGCTGCCCTTGCCGGGCTGCAGGCGGGGCTCCAGGGGCTGGAACCCGAGGGTGTCCCCGGGTGCGGCCGTGGAGGTGGAGACCCTCCGGCCGGACCCGTCCAGGCGTACCAGAAAATCCTCCCTGCTCAGGATCGTCTCGGCGGGGTCCACCGCGGCCCTGCCCAGGGCGGCGGCGCGTTCGTAACCGTGGTCATGGGCGTGGAAGCACTCGTCCCAGAGCGCTCCGGCATCGGCCGTGTCCGGTGCCAGCATGACCGTGCCGTGGGGGAGATAGTCGAAGATCGTGGAAGGCTTCTCGTAGAACAGGGTCAGGTAGGACTCGATGCCCGGGGTATGGATCCCCTGCTCCATGTCCTCGATGAGGAACCTGACCTTCTCCTCGCCGAGCCTGCGCATGAGGGGCCGGGCGTTCCTGATGAACCGGGGGTCCAGGATGATCTCGCCCGCGGGCAGCACGAGGGCGGATGCCACCCCCTTCCGGGTCCGCTGGGACTGCACGTCGAAGGTCTTGACCGCGGTGACCTCGTCGCCGAACAGGTCGAGGCGGACCGGGAACTCCATGCCCGGGGAGAAGATGTCCACCACCGAGCCGCGCATGCTGAACTGGCCGACGTCGTCGATGAGCGCCTCCCTGGTGTACCCCATGCGGACGAGCCTGCCGGCGAGGTCGTCCCGGTCGGTCTCCATGCCCGGCTTCACGGTGATGCTGCCTTCGGCGAGCTCGGCGCGGGGTATGGTGTAGCCGAGCACGGCCTGCACGGGTGCCACGATGACGGCCCGGGCGCCTGAGGACAGCGCGTGCAGGGTGGCGATCCTGCGGGCCATGATCTCGCGGGAGGGGCTGTCGTCCTGGTAGGGCCTCACGTCGAAGGGCGGGAAGAGCATCACCTGGTCGGCGGTGAGGAAGCTCAGGAGGTCGTCCTCGGCCTGCTCCATGGCCTCCGGGCTGTCCACGATCCACAGCACGGTCCTGTGGTCGCGCCGGAGCATGCATGCAGCGGCAAGGGCCTGCACCGACGGCGGGAGGAACCCCACGGCATCCAGGGAACCGAGAACATCGATGACCTTACGCTCCAAGGGCACCCCCCAGGACGATGCGGCAGGGGTCGGAAGAGTCCCTGTCAGATCCCACGGCGAGCACGCCGGAGTCCGTAGAGAGGACGGGCCAGAAGGGCCGCTGGCTCCCGGGCACCTTCAGGGCGGACAGCACGTCCGCCACCCTGTTGCTGTCGGTCCGGTCGCCGGGCAGCCAGGAGCGCAGGGTGAGTCTTGCGTGATTGCCTCTGGGTATGGCGATGCGTACGGCCGTGCGGATCTCGGGGATGTAGAGGTCCCCTCCCCTGGCCACCGGGTGCGCGTAGTACGGTCTCGGGGCCGTGAGAAGGAACACGAGCAGGTCGCCATCCCGGCAGACCCTGAGCTTTCGTCTAACCGTATGGGCCGTGGCGCTGCCCTCTATCACCTTGAGCACACGCTCGACCTCGGAGGCGTCCATGCCCCGCTCCTCGCCGGTCATGTCCGCGATGATGCGGATCACGAACCGCCTGGTCACGGCCTCGGGTGCGGATACGACATGGGCCAGGGAGAACGCCCGAAAGGCGGACCAGTCGATGGTCGCTGCCCGGCTTGTGAGCTCCGTTGCCATGGCGTCGAGGGCATCGCCCTCAAGGCGGGCGATGGATGCCAGGGAGGATACCGCCTCCGTGACCTTCGGGTTGATCCGCTGCATGGAGGGCAGGATGGACGAGCGGATGAGGTTCCGGGCCCGGCGGAGGTCCGTGTTCGAGGCGTCCTGGACGTATTCCAGATCGTTTTTTCTGGCATGGCCGCGGACATCGTTCCTCGTGATGTCGAGCATGGGCCTCACGATGCCGTCGTCCCTGCAATGCTCCATGCCGGAAAGCCCCCTGATGCCGGTGCCGCGGATGATCCGGTAGAGCACGGTCTCGGCCTGGTCGTCCTGGGTGTGGCCCGTGGCTGCGCAGTCGTAGCCGTGTTCCTTCATGCACTCGAGGATGGCCTTGTAGCGTCTCTGTCTGGCCTCCTCCTCGAGGTTCGGCGTGACCGGGTCCATGGAGAGATTTATGAGGTGGAACGGGACCGAGAGGCGGCGGCATATGTTCTTAACGAATTGGGCGTCGCGGGCGGATTCTTTGCCCCTCAAGCCGTGGTCCACGTGGATGACGCCGAGGCGCAGGTCGAGCAGTGGGGCGGCTCTGAGGGCAAGGTCGAGGAGCACCATGGAGTCCATGCCGCCGGAGACGCACAGGAGCATGCTCTGGCCCCGTGTCACGCGGCAGGGGCCTGTGAGTGCGTCGAGAAAGATGCTCGTGATGTCGCGGCCGTGCATGGAGACATCCTTTAGTACCGGAGAATGCGGCGGTCAAGGTTTACGTGGGGGGTGGGACAGATTCGATAAATATGTCTTTGGGTGTATAAGTAGTTAACGTTATAGTGCTGTGTATGCTATATTAATAATAAGTAAACCATGGACGCGCTTATGGGGGGGGTGAATGTGCTTCTGTATTTGTTGCTAATATGCCCTAATACAAAAACCAGAATAATCAATATTTGTAGCGGAGACATAGTAATTGTTGGGCTAAAGGAGAATATATGAGCAATGGAGAACAACAACGCCTGCCTTTTATTCAAGAGGAAGAACCACCGGAGCCTTTATACCCTGCAGCGTTTTTACAGTCAGCTGGCACTGCGCCAAAGCTTGTTTCAGTAAAGATTGACGGGCTAAAAGGGTTTGATAGCGTATTCATTGAACTGCCTAGACTTGCAATGCTTACTGGACCGAACAATTCAGGAAAGTCAACAGTTCTTCAGGCAATAGCCCTAGGTTATGAATGTCTGCGTCGTTGTACAGATACAGCCCGCTGGCGATTGAGTTCATCTGGACGATCAGTGACTTCATTCGATTTCCTACCCGTAAATGAACCTCGAGATCTTTGGTATAGACAGGTCTGGAAAATATCACGTGAAACGGAAAGATATGTTCGCGTTTCACTTACCTTTGATCAAGGGCAGGTATTAGCATTCCGTATCCGTTTTCTATTTGGTCTTCTTAATATTGGGTTAGATTCCAGTGAAGGAAATATTTCCGATGAGTTTCTAAAATCAGTTTTAAAAAGCATGCCTGTGCTACTTCCTGCAACGCCTGGTCCTATAGCTCATGAGGATTACTTGACCCTTGCCAGCGTTCACCGTATGCTTTCCATGAGAGAACCAAGTAGAGTAGTACGAAATATTCTTACTAGAATTCAAACAGATGGTGATCGAGAAGCTTGGGCATTCGTTGATATTGTTATGAAACAATATTTTGGTGTTTCTCTTGCCGAAATAAATTTTGACGAAAAACGCGACCTAGAAATCAGAGCTCCTTTGGCAGAAGAAGACTTTTCAGTTGATATTGTTTCTAGCGGATCAGGAATGAATCAGATTCTGCAGTTGGCAACAATTATCGCTTGGACGAAACCCTCAGTTGTACTTTTGGATGAACCCGATGCACATCTTCATAGCTCGGTCCAACTTCAACTTTTTAATTTCTTAAGCACTCTGGTTGAAAGGTATGGAGTTCAAATCATTCTCTCTACGCATTCTCGTGACCTGATCTCTCAAGCTCCTCTTCAGTCGATTATTCCTGTTGATAAAACTCGCCAAGAACTGCGGCCACTCCAATCGATCGAACATCTACTCCTTGAATATCAACGTTACGGCAGCGTAACAAACGTAGACTTGGCATTACTTTATCAAACTAAACGTTGCCTGTTTGTTGAGGGTGGTACAGATATTAGCCTTCTTCCTCGGATTGCTGATCGATTAGGAGTAACCTTATTTTCAGGTCGTCACCAAGCAGTGATATTTGATTTCCGAGGAGTTGATAAACTTAAAATGCTTCCAGACCTTGTTGGATTGTTCTCCCGATTGGTTGGTGGAGCTTTGACATGGGCTGTTCTCAAGGATAGAGATGCTACATTACCTGAAGTAGCTGAAAGAATAACCACTGCAGGTAATGCTCTAGGCTCTCACATGTTTCATCAATGGACACAGTACAGTATAGAAAACCTACTTCTCGATGAGACACTAATCCAGCTTGCGATCCAAAGACGAACCGACTCTCCTTTTGATGTAGCAAATCTAAGGACTATACTTGATGAAATACTCGCAACTGTTGAGGATGAAGTCGCAGGAACATTTGTCACGAAGGCTCAGCAAGCTTATCGTGATTTTGAAATTGATGACAGGCCGTATGAAGCCGGAGCCGCTGCTGCAACTCGTTATTTACGCTCTCTTCAAGACAGAACACAGAAATTATCAGTTTATCCTGGCAAGAGAATTTTCGGTTTAATGGTGCAGAAACTTCAGGAACAACACAGAATAACACTTCGCATTACTGATCTTGTAGATGTAATAACTCGAGATAATTGCCCCAAGGAGCTGGCTGATTTTCTAGGCAGACTACAAGAAAAGTTTAAATAATATATCAATCCCAACTACTGCATCCAGGCGGACTCGGCAGCGCCGATGATGCCTACGTTGGGCTACTCAAAGTTACTTATGACAGAAAGAGGACAACAAATATTAATGCTTGCAAAAGCGATACAAAGCACATTCTCTACCTCTGAATGGACTGAGATTGGCTATATTACCTCTACTGATGAGTGGGTTGATAGACATCCTCGCCTTCTCCGAAGTCTCAGGTGGGGAGATGATGATTACAAGGGGCATGTTTTAGATGCTGTTAAATATATTCTCAATAGGGACCCTGAGAATCTTAGGAAATTGTTTGAATATGATCCAATTTCTAATTGGCTTAAGAGAAATGAGCAGGGTTTCTATGATGAGTTGTTTGCAGAAATCTTCGAAATGGAAGTACCTCTTGTAATACCAAGTACTTCAACCGACTCTGGCTTTGCTGCGCTTGCTGACGCCCAAGCCCTATTGCGGGGTAGGGGTCCAACAAGTGCTGTGGATCGGGTGCACACTGGCCTTCACGCTTTCCTCAAAGCAGTATGTGATCGAGCCTCAATTAAATATTCCTCTGATCCAACTGCTAATCAATTATTAAAGCTTTTACTGGAACAGCACCCGTCTCTAAGAAATTTGGGTCCACGTTCAGAAGATATAAGAAAGATGATTCGAACAAGCGCTTCCATTATAGATGCCATGGGCACTCTAAGAAACAATGCAAGCTTGGCACATCCAAATGAAGAGTTGCTAGGACATGATGAGGCATTATTTGTAATTAACCTCGCACGTTCTTTGATACGATTTTTAGATGCAAAATTATAGGATTCGTTCAGATAAAAGCCCAACCATGGCATGCAGCCAACGGCCTAAGGCCGCGGCTGATGCCCAGCGCTAGCCAGAAGAGGAATTGCTATGAGCGAAAATACTAGGGATATTCTCGAGAGCATATTCGCATCTGACACCGGATTCGACGAGATCGATCGCGTTGGTCTGAAGCAATCTCCAAGCTATGGTGAAGTATTTGAGTTTGCAGAACTCCTTTCTGAAAACCCTCGTGAGGAAGATTTGCAGGTTTTTGTGCGTGATCACCCTCGGTTCCTCACGAGCCTTCATGGATGGGCGGATGATCAAGTACTCGCATTAATTCCTAAGCCATCGATAGGAGGCCACTACTTTGCAGACTTTGGAATCCTCATATTCGGACAGGGCGGTTGTGGTATTGGACTAGTGGAGTTGGAGCCAGCCGATGCGGATGTATTTACAAAAACTCTCTCCCCGGCACGGAGATACCAAGGAGCCATAAGCCAGGTCCAGGACTGGAATCAGTGGATTATGCCGAACATGAATACCTTCGTCCGGGACATGATCGCGACGGCCAAGGAGCTCAAGAGGACTCCAGAGCACAGTGACAACGGTGGTTTTCGCACACGGGAAGTAGATCTTGTTGAAGCAGCCTGGAGATCGTTCGGCGGTTTTGAAAACCCTCGCGTCTATTTCACAATTATCATCGGTAGGTGGTCACGACTCTCCGACAAAGAACAATCTCGTCTAGTGTCCTTGAATCGAACAAATGGTCAGCTTTACTTGACGTATACATATGACCAGCTGATTCGTCGCGGAATTGAACGGCCCTTTGGCCACTGGTAGGGTCTGCGCTTGGCTAACAACAGCGTGAACAAGACGCTGGTCATTCTCCTTTAGCGTAGTTGGCTCGCGCTGGTTACGTGGGGGCCGTTATGCCCACTAAGGAATAAGTCATCCATGATAAACCTTGCGATATTTTGTGCAGATGTTGGCTCAATCAAGCTGAAGAAATTTGGCTGGGCTTCGGTGTTATCTGATGGGAACGAGATATCAGGTACGAAGATTGATGAGTTTGCAAACGAAATTGTTAAGCAGATCAATAATAAAACAAAAGTTGCTATTGGTTTTGAGTGCCCATTGTTCATTCCGGTACGGAGTGATCCTGTTGAGGTTAATTCTGCAAGAAAAGGTGAAGATAATAGGAGTTGGAGTGCTGGAGCCGGGACAGGCGCCTTAGCAACTGGCTTGGTTGAGATGCTATGGGTAATGAATGAAATATCAAGAATACTCGGTAAAAAACCAAAAGCAACTTTTCAATGGCCCAACTTTCTGGAATCAGAGTCGGTATTTTTTTGGGAGGCCTTCGTAGCATCATCAGCTAAAGGTGAAGAACATACTCAGGATGCGCTAATTGCGGCCACTCACTTCAAAGATTTATTGCCAGACCCCACAACGGCAAATGCAATTAAAGAAGCGGACGTATTTTCTCTTGTCGGTGCCGTAGCGTTGAGGGCTGGTTGGGCTAATAATATTACTATTCTATCTGAGCAATGTTTAGTAATTAAGCCATAACGACAGGCATGCAGTCAAATTAATACGAGAAACCATGAACGAAACAATATCAACCAGGCTATCCATGAATCGTCTTGAACTAATAGCAGCAACCCTTGATCATGTTTGCGCCGAACTGGAAGATACTGAACGGCTGGCATCAATACTAAAAGCTCAAATAGAGCCGGGGTGGCCACCAGGCGAGTATGACCGGAATGCCCAATTATTCTTTCGAGACCGTCTACAAGAGGGTGGTGCGGCAGTCATCGGATGGTATTGCTGGTACGCGATCAGACGAGGAAGTTCAGATCAGCCTTCGGTATTGGTGGGGGCAGGCGGATATTTCGGTCCCCCGAGCAAAGAAGGCGTTGTTGAAATCGGTTTTTCCATAATGCCCGTATGGCAAGGCTCTGGTTACGCCACTGAACTGGCCAAGGGGCTGATCAACAATGCCTTCATGGATAATCAGGTGCAAAAAATTATTGCCCATACGACACCGACGAACTCGGCATCGTGCAAGGTACTTGATAAATGTGGATTTAACTACATTGGCAGGGATGAGGAATCAGGCAATAATCTTTACGCGATCATGCGAAATTGAATGCATGACCAGCCACTCCAGCCGACGGCTGACCGGCATGAGGGTTAGGCTTCAGGCATGAAACTTATAAGGCCTTCTCTTGTCAATAAGTAAAACATCCCCGAGACGAAAAGATGATTTTCGTCGGCATTGTGTGTCTGCTGGCAAGACACAACCGAACAGGGAGTAGCTTTTCCCGTTCATCAATTTCGCTTTTTGCCGGCTGCTCTGACTTTGGTTTCATCAGCGGGTGCCAGGGAATCAAATCCTGCACCAAACACTTATCGAGGTTCACTGCATTCTTCTCGAAATGCATGAAGAATGCGGCCTGGAAACAATGCCGTTCTCCCTCGTGACGTCCCAGTCAAACGCCGGGGTGATCTTCTCCCCAGTTAGGTGCGGGCTCGGGTAAGGGGCAGAACGAATCATTCCATCTGACCCGGTGCAAGCGCAGGGAAGCTGATCGTTGTCGTTGGTGTATTTTATACAATGCCGATAAGCTTACTTGATAATGCGCATTATCAAGCCTATAATATGCGCATAAGGAGGCGGGCATGAACATCAATATCTTTAACCCCAAGGCACCAAAGAAATCTACAAATCTTAGTATAAACAGCGATCTTCTCGCTCAGGCCAAACAAGGCAATATTAATTTATCAAAAGCATTGGAGCAACGCCTTGTTGAGATGCTGCTGGAGGAAAAGCGCTGCGAATGGAGAGAAGAAAATAAAGAGGCTATTGATGAATATAATCGCCGAGTGGAAACTTCAGGAGTTTTCAGTGATCATTTGAGGAACTTTTAATGGCACAGTTTGATGTATACGAAAACCCAAACGAACATACAAAGAAGAATGTCCCTTATCTTCTCGATCTTCAAGCCGACCTCCTCAACCCTATTGCGACACGTGTTGTGGCGCCCCTTGTAAGTGTATCGGCAAAGGGTAAGCCGATAGAACATCTCAATCCGGAGTTCCAGATAAAGCGAAAGACCGTATACATGTCTACCGCAGAATTGGCCGGTGTCCCTGTTCGCGCATTGGGAGAAAAGGTCGGGACCCTCAAAGATCAACGTCAGATTATTATTGCAGCTCTCGATTTCTTGTTTACAGGTTTTTAAAAGCATCGAACAACGACATCTGCAATGAAATGCCTTTATCATACATGAACCATAACAGCCCAAGAGAGGCCTTCAGACTGATGCCGGCTAACACCTGCTGTATGTTTCAGGCAGATATTGATAGTCATGGTCGATGTGCTACAATGTCTTGCCATAAACACCCTGACTATTAGACTGCCAAAGGATTCAAAAGATGATCTCCAAAGGCTCAGCGAAGAGCAGAGCAAACCCGTCAGTGACATTGTAAGAGAATCCATATCTTGATATGATGTACAGAACGATGTACGACAATGTGCATTGCCAGGAAGGTGTCCCATAAAGACCGTCTCATTCACTGAATTCAGGAGAAATGCATCAAAACTTTTCTCAGATGTAGAGCGTGGCGAAACAATTCTTGTTATAAGACACGGGAAAGCAATCGCCGAGATCAACCCGGTTTCGGATCAGACCAAGACCCCATCGTGGAAAAAACAAGGACTGCGTCTTTCCATACAAGGGGCAGAGCTTTCTTCGACCATCATTGAGGAACGGGAACGTGAAGACGTTCTTTGATCCTCCTTGTTCGCAAAAAGGTACATAGAAGAGAAAGGCAGCAATATGGATACCCTTCACATATCCTGTGCTCTCGAATGGGGCGCAGACCTGTTTGTTTCTTCCGACAGGAAACAGCTCCATGCTGTCGGACAGGCGGGTATTCGTCTGCTCAGGCCGACCATGGTATGCAGGCCGAAGCAGGAAGTCTCCCGTGCTGCTGTGCCTGCCATCTGGGTATACAGACTTTTGACAAAGGATAAACTTGTTTATACTATATGCTCATGAAGACAACGATATCGATTCCCGATTCGGTCTTTAAGGCTGCTGAAAAATTCGCACAGAGGGTCGGTATATCGCGGAGTCAACTCTTTACCGATGCTGTAAGGAAATACTTAAAAGATCACGAGAACGAGTCGGTCACTAAAAAGCTCAACAAGGTTTATTCCAAAGAATCCTCCAGCCTGGATCCTGTGGCTCATCACCTCCAGTATTTATCCATCCTATCGGTGCTTTCCCTGTGAAAGACGGCCTGGATCGATTTCACCGATGAACGTTCTCAAGAGATGTAGCTTATATCGTAACTATTTTGATATTCATATGATGAGGAGGTTACATGCGACATACATCTTTTACATGTCTGCTTGTTATTGCCATGGCTTTCATTTCCACTGCATGCAGCAGCGGAGGCTCTGATGATACAACCCAGAATGATGATCAGGAGATAGTTAAGTATACACAGATAGATACGAGTGGAAATTCCGTTAATGAAGTGATCCCTTCTGCAAAAATCACCAGTCATGAATTGATCATGCAAGCTCTCGACAGCAGTTGTGCTTCCGCATCACTCGCGACAATTCTGAAATATTCTTTCAATGAAGATGTTACCGAAGAAATGGTGGTGCAAGGAATCCTCACCTATGGCGACGTCGATGCAATGACCCAACAAGGGACTTTCTCGCTTCTGGATATGAAGATGTATCTCGAAGCTATAGGATATACAGCAGCAGGCTACAGAATAGTTGATGGTATATCGCTGAGCCAACTTCAACGTGATGACTTCGACTCCATAGCTCAAGTAACCATCATTCCCATTGAAATAAGTGATTCAACTCGATTAGTCGTATTCAGGGGGTATGACCTGAGCAACATTTACCTCGGTGATCCGTCAATGGGTAATATCTGTATGTCGATCCAGGATTTTGCAGATGTCATTTCGGATAATGTAATCTTTGTCGTTGGCCCCGGAGATACCGCCCAAGGGGAATCCTGCATCCTGTACAAAACAGAACCACCAAGGCAGGGTATGAAAATCATCGATAACGCTTCTCTGGCGGAAATATTATAATCACTTTATGCACTCCCTATGAACTCATCCATGCTTGAGATTGCCCGCGCCGAGCTGCGGGAGCATTCCGACGAATCGGACGCCGTTATCCTGCAGCGGTTCTTCAAGACCGGCCCGGGTGAATACGGAGAAGGCGACCGGTTCCTCGGCGTCCGGGTCCCTGCCACCCGGAGCGTTGCCCGGAGATACGGGGATCTGCCCATGGCCGACACGCTGACCCTGCTGAGGTCCCCCATCCACGAGGAGCGCCTCCTGGCCCTGATCATCCTTACGCAGAAATACCGGAAAGGCACTCCAGGCGAGCAGTCGGAGATCTACAGGGAGTACCTGAACAACACCCGATACATCAACAACTGGGACCTGGTGGACGCGTCTGCCGAGCACATCGTCGGGGCCCACCTGACCGACAGGCCCCGCAGGCCGCTTCATGCGCTCGCTCGGTCGGACTGCCTGTGGGAGCGCAGGATTGCAATAATATCCACCTTCCGGTTCATCAGGAACGGCGAGTTCGACGAGACGCTGAAGATCGCGGAGATGCTTGTCGCCGATGCCGAGGACCTGATCCACAAGGCTATTGGCTGGATGCTGCGGGAGGTCGGCAAGCGGGACCGAAGCGCGGAGGAGTCGTTTCTGAAGCGGTACTATCAACGCATGCCGCGGACCATGCTGAGGTATGCCATTGAGAAATTCCCCGAGGATCTCCGGCAGCAGTACCTGAACGGCACGGTGTAATACGGCTGCGAACGTCCTCAGCCGCCGGTGATGCCCACGTAAGAGGGAAAATTGTGATGAAACAATTAAGCCCCCCAATTGACTTTATAAATGGCGGTGTTATTATATTGCCGGCAGGGTGGCACATCCTTTCAGAAAACCCATCCATCATCAAGTATCTGCTTCCCTGAATAGATCTCCCTGGGGCACTTTCAAAGGAGGTGGATGTATGAAGATCCGTTTCGTTCATTCCAGGTCCCTCGGCATGGTTCTGTCGCTTTGCATGCTGTTCCTCGGTTTCTCGTGCGGCGGAGGCGGCGGCGGAGGTGATGGCTCTGAAGCAGAAGAGACGTACCTGAACGAGTATGACTTTCTTCTCGATCTTGATCTCCAGGGGGAGGATGCAACACAGTTCCAGATAAGCACGGTCACCGGAGGAGGTTCCCAGGTCGTTGTCGGCTTCTGGGGGCTGCCGGGAAACCCGCTTGGGTCTGATTTGCTCGGTACCATGGGGCTCGCTGAAGAGAACGATGAAACCGTCGTTACATCGATGACCGTCAAAGAAACGACCATATTCCTGGTCAGTGTTGCCGTTGAACCCTTTGATGTCGATCCCTTCCTGCTCGAAATCGATGTTATCGATCCGATTGAGTTCGCCGTCGGCGATGATCCTGTCCATGGTGGTTTCATAGTGGACAGTGGTAAGGACAACAATGGCGACGGGGATACGGATGACAATGATCTTATCAGGGTCAGCTTCGATGAGAACCTGGTGGACCTCCAGTTGGGCAGCAGTGCGGTGGACACGTATTCGATGGATGACTTCATGGATCTTCTCGACGGTCTGGACCCCTCCCCGACCTGGGAAGAGCAGGCGGCCGCCGCTTGCGCCTCGCTCGAGATGCTCGTGTACGAGGTGAATTTCATCGCGGGCATGATCACGAAGATTGAGAGCGAAGAACTCGGCACCCGATACGGTGACTCGAATGCAGGGTTGTCCGGCTTTGACACGTATTTCGACCCCGATCCCACGGGAGGGACGTTCTCGCTGACCAGTGCGAGTGGCACCGTCGAGCCTGGTGCAGACTTCCTGGTGGTCTATGACCGCTACTGGAAGGATGACCCCGGTGATGACGTCGATGTCCTGATTGACGGTTCTGTGGCCCTCAATGGCTACTTCAGGACCGATACGGACGATGTGATCACTGAGGTAGGGTTCGCCTGGGGCGATGATACGACCGGCGTGTTCTATGGTGAAGATGGCCTTGCTTATTATGAAACCGAACAGACGGGCACCAGCGGCACCCCGGTCGAGGACCTGTGGTGGACCCGTACGGTGTACGGCAGTTATGCACTGATCTTCATTGAGCCTTAACCTGAGCTCCTGGCGTACGGTATCATGACATCGTCCGTGTTTTTTGACAGCACCTCACCCGGGAGCCGTTCCGCGATCCCGGGCGGCACGGGTTCGAGGTCGTAGTCCAGCCTGATGACGTTGCTGTCCACGGCCGCGTCCATGTGGAGGTCGAGCTTGCCGAAGACCTTGAGCATCCTGAAGTTCTCCTCCCAGACATAGGCGCGAAGCACCCTGAACCCGTGGATGCGGGCGATCTCCGCCATGGTCCTGAGCAGGTAGCTGCCCAGGCCCAGGTTCTGCCAGGCCGGATTCACCATGATCGCGAACTCGCAGGTCTTCCGTTCGGTCTCCTCCACCTCGTGGCAGATGTGGGAGATGGCCGCGATGCTCCTGGTGCTCCCCTCCTCCACCTCGGCCACCAGGGCCAGGGAGTCGCGGTAGTCGCAGCTCACCATCCTCTGGGCCTGCCGGTGGTGCAGCGAGGTGAGGCGGATGTGGAAGCGGTGGAACTTCTCGTCGCTGCTCAGGGAGTAGAAGAGGTTCTGCACGGCGCGCTCGTCGGTGATCTTGACCGGGCGCAGCAGCACCTTCTTCCCGCCGAAGACCTGCACATGCTCGTACTGTTCGGGGTACGGGACGTCTTCGGGCGGCAGGACCTGGTCCTGGAAGACGTAGTTCAGCCGCTTGGCCTCCTCGAGGAGCCAGCCTCGGTGCTTGGGGTGGGCTATGGTGATGAGCTCCAGGACCCGTTCCCGGATGGACTTTCCGAACAGGTTCACGCTGCCGTACTCGGTGACCACGTAGCCCACGTCGATCTGGGTCGTGAAGACGCCCATACGCGACTCGGTGAACCGGGGGACGATGCGGGAGATGCTCCCGTCCCGGGACGTCGAGCGCAGGGCGATGATGGACCTGCCTCCCTCGGTGAGCCGGGCGACCCGGTTGAAGTGGGGCTGTCCCAGCGCCCCGAAGTGGGCGCCCTTCTCGCCGAGCGCCACGCAGGACTGCCCGGTGAGGTCGATTTCCACGGCGCCGTTGATGGCCACGAAGGGGGCCAGGGACAGGATGTTGCGGGTGTCGGTCACGCGCTCGAGCGGGGCCATGGTGATCCTGGGGTTGCGGTCCACGAACCGGAAGAGCTCCTCGCTCCCGATGCACAGGGAGGCGGTGACCGGGTTTCCCTCGGGTATGACGCCCGTGCGGACGAGGTCCATCACCGAGTCCGTGATGATCTCGGAATGGACGGACAACCCCTTCTTGCCCTTCATGGCCTTCAGCGCGGCGTCGGGTATCCTGCCGAAGCCGATCTGGATGGTGGATCCGTCCGTCACGAGCCGGGCCACGTGCTCTCCGATCTGCCGGGTCTCGTAGTCGTGTTCCTCGGGGTCGCACTGTACGAGCGGTTCGTCATGCTCCACGATGTAGTCCACCTCGGACAGATGCACCAGGGAGGGTCCGCGGGTGAAGGGCATGCGGGCATTGACCTGCGCCACCACGACGTCGGCACAGTCGATGACCGCCCGCATCACGTCCACGGTGACGCCCAGGCTCATGTTGCCGTCGGCGTCCGGCGGGCTGAGCTGGACGAGCGCCGTGTTGATCCTGATGGCGCCCTCGCGGATCATCCGCTCGAGCATGTCCGATGACAGGGGGATGTGGTCGGTCTTTCCCAGGGAGAAGGGCCCCGACATGCCGGGGGACACGAAGAACGAGTGGATGCGGAAGCGGTCCCCCGCTTCCCCCCCGAAGTCGGAATAGGATGACAGCGGTATGGTGGTGAAGACCTGGACGTCGTTCAGAAAAAGGTTGTCGAGAACGAGCGATCGCACCAGATGCTGCGGCTCAGCGCATCCCGACTCGATGAACATGCTGGAACCGGGATGGACGATTCCCTGGATTTCCTCTGCCGAAACCCTCTTAGGCTCGTACCCTTCCATGGCAATCACACCCCCTCCCCGCCCCCAGCGGCAGTGCCTGCCGCTCCCCCGGGCGGATGGTAAAGGCGATATGGAGGTCGTATCGTCATTTGCTCTGCCATTTATAAATTAAAAACTTTCAATTCACGACCCGGGAGAGATTCCTTGACACGGGTTCCCAGAAAGATATGATGGGCCGCACGGAGAGAGACACCCATGAAAGCGCTGTACGCCAGCGACCTGCACGGAAGGGTCAACCTGTACGAAGAGATGATCGCCCTGGCTTCGAGCAGCGGGGTCGGGGTCGTCATCCTCGGCGGCGACCTCTTTCCCACCGTGATTCCGAATCCCCTGGCCCTCATCGGCGGCAGCGCCGATTTCCAGGAAGACCTCAAGGGACAGTTCCGCTTCGTGGAGGACTACCTCGTGCCGGCCATGCGCGCCTTTCTTGAGGCACACCCCGGGGTGCGCCTCGTGTTCACGCCGGGCAACCACGACTGGATCCCCGTGGTGAAGCGGTTCGGCGAGCTGCTGCCCGAGGGCCTGAACATCCATGGCCGGACCGTCTCCTTCGACGACGTGTCCGTGTTCGGGTACGCATGCGTCATCGACTCCACCTTCTGGGTCAAGGACTATGCACGCAGGGACCTAAGGGACGACACGTACGTGGCGAGCAGGTTCGCCATAGTGAGCGATACGGACAGGCTGAAGGCAAGCCCTGACGGCGAGTATGCGCTGAAGAAACCGAGCATGGAGGAGGACCTGGCAGGGGTGAGCTTCGAGCATCCGGACCGGACCATCTGCGTGTTCCACAGCCCGCCGTACGACACCGGGCTGGACACGCTGCACAACGGCAGGCCCATCGGGTCGAGGGCGGTCAGGGCGTTCATCGAGCGGACCGGGCCTCTCCTGAGCCTGCACGGGCATATCCACGAGGCCCCGTACATGTCGGGGGTCTATTGGACACGCATCGGGCGGACCGTCTCGGCGAACCCGGGCTACGGACCCGATGCGCTCCACGCACTGCTCTTCGATACCGGCGACCCCGCAGGCACGATCACCCACACCCTGTTCGGGCCCGGCGCACCGGGCAGGGACCTGTGCGAGCGGATGCCCGAGCGCCGCATGCGCAAGGTCAAAGCGTTCTTCATGGAGACGGTGCTCAAGGGGAAGACATAGGGCGACACTCCGGCCACCCGCCGCACACGTCACGGACAGCGAGAGAGACAGCATCGGGAAATAACGACGTGTCGAAGCTCATCGATGAAGGCGTAAACAGGACCATCGTCAGGATGGCCGTGCCCATGCTTGCGGGCACGTTCGCCATGAACACGTACCAGCTCACCAACGCATGGTTCGTGTCCCGGCTCGGCACGGACGCCCTGGCCGCCATATCCTTCACCTTTCCCGTGGTCATGCTCCTCATGTTTCTCACCCGCGGGCTCGGTAGCGGCGCCCTGACCCTCGTGGCGCACGCCCTGGGAGGAGGGGACAGGAAAAGGGCCGCCGCCCTGACCACCCATGCCCTGATCCTGGCCGTGCTCTTCGCCGTGGCGATAGCCGTTATCGGCCTGATCACCATCGTTCCCGTTTTCTCCAGGCTGGGCGCCTCCGGAGAGGTGCTCGACCTGACCGCGCGCTACATGCGGACCTGGTACCTGGGCGCCGTGGTCATGGTGCTCCAGATGGTCGTGTCGGACATCATCATCAGCACGGGCAACACGAAGGCCGTGAGCCTCCTCATGGTGGGCAGCACGGTGGTGAACGTGTTCTTCGATATGGGGCTCATCTTCGGCATGTTCGGCATGCCGAGGATGGGCATCGTGGGCGCCGCCTGGGCGACCATCCTCGCCCAGGGCTCCGCCCTGGCGGTGGCCGTCTACATCCTTGCCCGCAGGATGAGGCTCGTCGACCCCGTCACCCTGGCGCCGGGGCCGCTCCTGAGGTCATGGGGCGGGATCCTGACGTTCGGCGTTCCCGGAGCCCTGGGCATGATCCTGACCCCCATCTCCGCCGCGGTCATCACGAGGCTCGTGTCAGGCTACGGCAACGCTGCGGTGGCGGCCACGGGCGTGGCGAGCAGGATCGAGATGTTCGCCTTCATGGTGCCCATGACCGTGGGCATGTCGCTCATCCCCTTCGTGGCGCAGAACTACGGCGCGGGAAGGCTGGACAGGATCAGGCGGGCGCGGAGAGGCGCCATGACCTTCGCGGTCCTCTACGGGGTCTTCATCGGGGTCCTGTTCATCGTCTTTGCCCGGGACATGGCCCGGATCTTCTCGGACCAGCGGGACGTCATCGACGTCCTGAGCTCCTATATCCGCATCACCTGCATGGGGTACGGCATGCTGGAGGTCCACCGATACGCAGGGTTCACCATGACGGGGGCCCATGAGCCGGTGAAGGCGACCGTGCTGAACGTCATCCGCGTGGTGGTCCTGCTCATCCCGCTCTCCGTCGTGGGAGGCACGCTCTTCCATCTGAAGGGGATCTTCATGGGGAGATTTGCCACCGACATCCTGGCCGGCCTGGTGGGGATCTGGTGGACGGGAAGGATGCTCTCGGAAAAAGAGAGATCCGCGGGAACTCAGGCAGGAGGCAGTGCGTGATGCCCGGCCCCGGTCCTGATGAAGTCTTCCTGCCGGTAGTCCAGCACCTTCCCGATGAAGCGGGTGTTCCTTTTGGAGTAGAGGTCGCTGAAGAATCTCCAGCCCAGGGATGAATCGATGGGCACCACGGCCATGGAAGCACAGGCGGGACAGATCTTTTCCCGAGTGATATGTCTCCACAGCGTATACACGATGCCGGGCACGACCATAAGGAGCCAGAGCGCGACCTCGGTCCGAAGGGATCCCTTCACCCTGTACCCGGGTGTGGAGATGAGCCAGCACGCCTTGCAGATATGGAGGGATGCCATGGGGATATTCCTGCTCCAATCCTAAGTGGTGCTCCATTATAATGGGCGGTTTATAGCTTGTCAACCAATTGATATTATTTACAATAAGTTACGCGATGAGGATGGGCGGGTCGATTGCCCCGTAATCAGGACCATTGACGGCAATGAATCCGGTGTACCGGTAATGTCTCGGAGGGGGGGTATTCATTCTCTGAAGGGAAAGAGACTTGCAGATTCTTTGCATTCAATCCTTTTCGTTGTCCAGGCCTGCGTCCTTCAGTGCCTTTCTGGCACAGCTGGGGCAGTAGCCATGGGAAAACCGGGTATCAGAATGCTGCATGATGTACGTTTCAATGTTCTGCCATTCACCTTGCTGGTTGCGGATCTTCTTGCATTGGGCGCAGATGGGGAGGAAGGCCTCGAGGACCTTGATCTCGGAAAGCGCCTGCCGCAGCATCTCCGTGGATTTCCGTTCACGGACCAGCAACTCCCGTATCCTGAACACCGACCACCCTATTGCGAGAAAAGAGACGAGACGGGTGGTGGTGTTCCAGACTGCATGAAAATGCGAGGCGCTCTGGTGACCCGATAGGAAGTCGACGCTGAACCATACCAGGGCGCTCAGCACGGCCAGGGAGGCGGATGATGCCAGTCCGAGGTACCATGCGCCGACCGATACGGGTATGAAATAGAACACGAAGAAATTCAGCTCGTATCCGGTCAGCCAGTCCGCTGTCCCGATGATGAGAACACCCAAATACGCAACAACCGCCCACAGCCACAGCGGAACTTGTCTGTTCATGCTATTTTCCACTCCTTCATAAGCCTGATGGCGGACCATGTACGAAGGGCAACAACATACATGAGATATGGTAATCCATCCGATCGAGAGTGCAAGCTCTGATACCTGATTTTTTAGCGCGGTAATTGATGAACGTGGTGCTGTTGAGAATTTGCATTGAAACGTGCGATGTTCCCCATATAATGCATCCCATGCGCATCCTTGTCATAGAGGACGAAAAGAAGGTCGCAGAGTTCATCCGCAGGGGACTTCGTGAAGAGGGGTATGCGGTGGACCTGGCCCGTGACGGAGACGAAGGCCTCGACATGGCAGAGGGCGCGGAATACGATCTCGTCCTGCTCGACATCATGCTCCCGAAGAAGGACGGGTTCCGGGTCTGCGAGGCCGTGAGATCGAAGGGGCTCGACATGCCCATCCTGATGCTCACCGCGAGGGACGACGTCAAGGACAAGGTCAGGGGGCTCGATGCAGGGGCGGACGACTACCTCACCAAGCCCTTTGCCTTCGAGGAGCTGCTGGCCCGCATCAGGGCCCTCGTGAGGAAGAGGTACCAGCGCACGGACGCGCGTCTCAAGGTCGCCGACCTCGTGCTCGATCCTGTCATGCACAGGGTGACGCGGAACACCGGCGAGATAAGGCTGACGGCCAAGGAGTACGCCCTCCTCGAATACCTCATGCTCAATGCGGGGACCGTGGTCACCAGGACCATGATCTCCGAGCACGTATGGGACATCAATTTCGACACCTTCACGAACGTCATCGACGTGTACATCAGCTACCTGCGTAAAAAGATCGACCGGGACAGCGAAACGAGGCTCATCCATACCATCAAGGGCAGGGGCTACATGGTGAAGGAAGGCACGCCGGACGATTAGAAAAACACCGTGATATCAAAGGGATCGACATTCTTCAGGTCCATCAGGTTCAGGTTTCTGGCCTGGTACGGCCTCATTCTGGCGGCGACGTTCATCCTCTTCAGCGTCGTGCTCTTCGTGGACCTCCGCAGGACCCTCTACGACAAGCTCGACGATGTGCTCCTGTCCAGGGCCGAGGGTGTGGCGCAGTCCATCAATACCTACTGGGAGACGGAGAAGGTAGAGGGGCTGCGCAGGGGGGCGAAGAGCAGCCTGTTCAGCAAGATCAACAACGCGAACTTCGTCAAGATCGCAAACCGGTGGGTCGACGAGCGGTCCGACGACCCCGAGCTCGTGGACATCATGGTCCAGATATACACCCACGAGGGCAGGCTGATCGCGTACTCGAGGACAGCGCCGTTCAAGGTCCGCCTCTCGGAGCGTTCCCTCGAACGCATCAGAAAGAAGGGCGCAGTCTACCAGAACCGCTCCGTGAAGCTGACCTCAGGCCCTTCTCAGGACCTTCGCACCCTCATCTATCCCGTTCTCGAAGGGAAAGCGGTTTCCTACATCGTCGAGGTGGCCAGCCCCCTGACGCATGTCAGCAACGCCCTGGACAGGCTCAGGTTCCTCCTCTTCCTCCTGCTGCCCGCCACGGTCATCATCACGGGCCTGCTCGCAGGGGAGTTCCTGGCGAGCATCACACTCAAGCCGCTGAAGGACATGATCGCGACCGTACAGGACATCACCGCCGAGCGCCTGGATCAGCGTCTCCACGTGCCCGCCTCCAAGGACGAGATCAGGCAGCTTGCAGACACCTTCAACGAGATGCTGGACAAGATCGCGGAGTCGATCGCCTCCCAGAGGCGGTTCATCCATGACCTGTCCCACGAGATGCGCACCCCGCTGACCATCCTGAGGGGGGAGCTGGACGTGGCCCTCAAGAGGGACAGGTCGCCGGACCAGTACCGGGAAACCCTGCAGAGCAACCTGGAGGAGATAGAGAAGATCAGCCGCATCCTCGACGGACTCCTGGTGCTGGCCAGGATCGAGAACGAAGAGCAGACCCTTGAAAAAGAACCCTGCGATCTGGTCGGTCTGGTGAGGGACACCCTGGCCGACATCGAGGTCCTTGCCGGGCAGAAGGCCATCGAAGTGGACTTCAGATCCGAGGGGGAGGCCGTCGTCCCCGTGAACCGGGAGAAGATGCGCCGGGTGCTCATCAACCTCTTCGACAATGCGGTGAAATACACCGCGCCCGGAGGGCTCATCACAGTCGTCGTCTCCCCCGGCCATGAGGCTGTGGACATCGCGGTGCGCGACACCGGGGCGGGTATTCCCGGAGACGAGCTGCCGCACATCTTCGAGAGGTTTTATCGCTCCGAGGGCTCCCGGAACGGCAGGGGATTCGGGCTGGGCCTCAGCATCGCCAGGACCATCGTCCTGGCGCATAAAGGCACGATCACCTGCGAAAGTACGCCGGGCCGGGGAACGACCTTCACCGTTACCCTGCCCGTCTAGAACCCCCATGCTTTTTCCTGCATGAGAAAATTCTAATCCTCCTTTAACGATGCCTTAATGGCTCCTGGTGTAGGAACAGGCCATCAAGAAAAATCCATAAGGAGGATTTACACATGAAGAAAATGTTCGTCGGTTTCATGGCAGTTCTGACACTGGTCGCCTTCACGTCCATGGTGTTTGCAGCCCAGGCACCCAAGTCCGATCCTGCAAAGGTGGTGGTGAAGGACCTGTATGTCACCGGGTCCATCGTGAAGATCGAAAAGGCGAAGAACGAGATCGTCCTGAAGGAAGCGAGCGGCGAGAAGACCTTTATCGTCAAACCGGCCGAGCTCGACAAGCTGACCGTGGGCGAGAAGGTGAGGCTCGAGGTGAAAAAGGGTACCAACAGGGCCGAGAAGATCAAGGCACTCGTGGAATAGCAGCATCCAGGGGTGACGCATGAAGAGGGTGGCGGCCATTCTCTGTGTCTTCATAACACTCTCCACGGCATGTGGCGGAACGGATTTCCCCATGGCCGGACACAGGGGGCAGGCCCCCTCTTCCCTTGAACGGGAATCGGACGGTACCGCTCATCAGCTGGAAACAGCGGGACGGATAGAGGAGGTGACCCGGGCGGAACCAACAAAGGCCATCCTGCCGAAGATCTCCATTCTGGGGACCGACGGCAGAGAGCACACCTTCCTTATCCGCCCGACCACCACGATGTACGGACCCGACTGGAAGGCGATCTCCTTGAGCGGGCTTTCCAGGAATCAACAGGTGAGAATACGCTATATCGCACACAAGGACGGGTACATGATCGCCCTGTCCATCAGGCCGGACCGCTAGGGTCGACATGAGAAGATGAGATACGGGATAGAAGGAGGAGAAGAAGGGGAGCTGATGAAGGCTTAGCCTTCATTGGAAAGGACATTCCCCTCCCGACTACAAGGGAACATCAGAATTGTAAAACTTTGTGCCGGTTTCCCTCTTCGGGATACCGGCGCCCTTTTGTCGATGAACCGCAGGGTCTCATGCGCGGACATCCTAGGGGGTGTCTTCGGTATCGGATTTCTTTGGCCCTGTCGCCTTGAATTTCTTCACGCATTCATCGCATATGCCGTGGCTGGACCTGAGCGACTGGCTTTTCTGGATGTATTCTTCGAATCTCACCCACCGCTCATCCACCCATACCTTCCTGCACCATGCGCAGACCCTGAGGAACCGCTCGACCTTCCGCGCCCTGTACTGGATGATGATGGTGGCGGTTATGACGAATGCGGCGACCACCAGGATCGAAACGGTTTCGAAGAGGTATTCCTCGATCCGGTAAGGTGTCCGAGGCGCTCCGAGAAGGGCGTGGGGCAGATCCACAAATTCGTCGAGCCATAAAACCAGTAATACCATGCCGAACAAGACGGCCTCTCCGATAACGATGGCCCAATCTCTGGTCCTGGGGTCCATAGGGATGTGGATTCTCCTTTGCTGGGAAGAAAGGCGCGATGGAACGTCACACGCCTGCAGGGAGCATATCATGAGAACGAGGGGGGCTCACAATAAAAATATCGCCCTCCCCTCTTGAAACCGGTGCCCCGGAACCACATTTAAAGAGCACACGCACTTCAAAAAATCCTCTTCAGGGAGCCGCAATGGCTCCCCCTTTTTTTATCCCAAGGATGCGACCCGGCGGACAGGAGAGTCATCCGAGAGCTGCCCCTGATCGTCCAGGCCCAGCATTCTGGTAAAGGTGCTCACCAGGCGCCGGTCGAAGTCGGTGTGGGCTTCCTTCCTGATGATCCCCAGTGCATCGGCGGGCTTCATGGGGGCCTTGTAAGGCCTTGATGATATGAGGGCATCGAAGATATCCGCAAAGGCGCAGATCCGGGCGCACGGGTGTATGTCCGTCATGCCGAAGGGGTACCCGGAGCCGTCCGGGCGCTCGTGGTGCTGCATGGAGATGTATGCGGCCTCGTCCGTGAGGTGGCCGGTCTCCATGAGAATGGCATAGCCCCACTGGGAATGCCTCTTCATGACCACCCACTCATCCCCGCTCAGTTTCCCCGGGTTCTTCAGAATGCTCAGCGGCACCATGCACTTCCCCACATCGTGGAGGAAATACCCGTAGCACTGGCGTTCGAGGCTTTCCATGCCGACGGACGTATCATGTTCGAAGAAGTGCATGGCAAGAGCCGTGGCATAGATGCCCACGTTGATGCTGTGCGTATAGGTATTGAAGTCGTGGTCGGTTATGGCGAACAGGTCGTTGAGCACCACCTTGTTCTGTATGCAGGTTTTGAACAGGGGCTTCAGGGTGTTCTTTATCTCTTCGATGCGACGGGAGCAGGGGTCCTGGACGGCTTTCCTGATGGCGTGGACCGACGAGACGTAGAACACGGCCTCCTTGACCCGGGAAGGAACGGTGGGGTCGGTGAGGATCAGCCCCGAGTGCGTGTGGACGTATTCCTCGAAGGCGTCGGCGTCCGAGCCCCGGATGTAGACCTTGGTGATGCCGAAGCGGTTGAGCTCGCAGAGGTGGTCCTTGGTGAACAGCCCGCCCTTGGAGAGAAAGGGCACAACCATTCCATCGTGCCGGATGAACAGGTCGGCCACCGACTTCTCATGCAATTGTATGACATCAATGGGCACGGGCCGCATAATGTCCATGGGCACACCATCGGCAGGACGCTGTAATAAAATGAAGGTGGGCGGCGTTGCGGGCATGACATCGGTCCGATAATCATGCACAACCTGTTGATATCCCGAAAGCAATGAGCGGCGATTGTTTCTTCAGGGGTTTTCTGCGTCCCTGCTGTCCAGGACCCTGCGGATGGTCGCGGCCAGGTCGCCGAGCATGACGGGCTTGGTCAGCACATCCCTGATGCCGCCCACGGTCGCCTTATCATGGGATATGAGGTCGGTGAAGCCGGTGCACAGGATGATGGGGATGTCCGGCCTGATCTTCAGCATGTTCTCGGCGAGCTTGTCGCCGTTCATGCGGGGCATGGTGAGGTCGCTGATGATCAGGTCGTAGTCGTCATAGCTCTTTCTGAAATGATCAAGGGCCTCGATGCTGCTCTGGTGCGTGGTCACGCGGTATCCCAGCCGTTCTAGCATCAGCCTGGTGATGTCGATGATGTTCTTCTCGTCGTCGATGACGAGCACGTTCTCGCATCCTGATGGCAGGCTTTCCATGGGCCGTGCTTCATGCTGTGCGGCATCTGCCGCCTTGGGGAGGTACACCTGGAACGATGAGCCTTTGCCCGGGGTGCTCTGAACCCTGATCAGACCCCCGAGACTCCTGACGATGCCCTGTACGATGGCCAGCCCGAGCCCTGTCCCCTCCCCCTGTGTCTTGGTGGTGAAGTAGGGGTCGAAGATCCGATCCACCACGTCCGGGCTCATTCCGCACCCGGTGTCCGTGACCGAGAGGCGTACATGAGCCCCGGGCCTGAGAACCGGAGAGGTGAGCAGGACCTCTCTGCCGAGGTCGACCTCTTCCAGTTTAACTTCGATGAACCCGCCGGCGTCCTTCACCGCATGGTATGCGTTGGTGCACAGGTTCAGCACGATCTGATGGATCAGGGTGGAGTCGGCCTCTATGATGGCTTCATCCGCATGGATGGCCCTGTATATCTCGATGTTGGCAGGCAGCGTGGCCCTGAGCATCCGGATGGCCTCCTCCACCACCGGCCGGATCATGACGGGTTTCTTCTCGTGCCGGCCGCGGCGGCTGAACGTGAGGATCTGGTTCACGAGGTCCCGGGCGCGCTCCCCGGCCTTGATGACCTGGTGGAGCATCGCGTAGACAGGGTCCTGCTCGGAGGTCTCCAGGAGGGCCAGTTCCGTGTATCCGATGATACCCGAGAGGATGTTGTTGAAGTCATGGGCGATGCCCCCCGCCAGGGTGCCGATGGCCTCCATCTTCTGGCTCTGGTAGAGCTGCTGTTCCAGGTTCTTCTGGTCGGTTATGTCGCGGGCTATGCCCCGGAAGCCCATGGGAGCCCCGTTCCCGTCCCGCATGAGGGTGATGGAGGTCTCCACGGAGCACGTGGCCCCGTTCTTTCTGATGAGTTCCCAGTCGATCGCCTTGGCAGGCTCGCCGGTGGTGAACACCTGGTTGAAGGTGGAGAAGACCCTGTGGGCGGTGGATTCGTTCATGAAAGTCCGGTTGTTCATGCCCATCAACTCGTCGGGCTCATATCCGAGGATCTTACACATGGAGCCGTTGAAAAACGTGAAGGCGCCGAGGAGGTCGACCTCGTAATACCCGTCCTCGATCTCGTCGAGGATCTCCCGGTACCTTTTTTCGCTGATGCGCAGCGAGTCCTCCATCGCCTTCCGTTCGGTGATGTTGCGTGCGATGCAGATGATATTGGTCAGCCTTCCGTCGAGGATGAGGGGGGCGGCACTGATCTCGACAAAGAGGTTCGTGCCGTTTTTTGCCGTTATCTCATAGACCGATGAGGTTATCCGTCTTCCGTCGACCACCTGCGAGATCTCTTCGTATGCCTTGGACACATACTCTGGCCTGAGTATGTCCATCCGGGCGATATCCTGGAGCATCAGCTCGTCGGCGGTATAGCCTATGACGTCGAACACCCTGGGCGAGATGCTCAGGACGTGGAATTCCAGGTCCATGACGAAGATGATGTCCGATGCATTCTCCAGGTACAGACGGTTGCGCTCCTCGCTGGCGCGGAGCTCTTCCTCGATGCGCTTCTGTTCCGTGATGTCCGTCAGGAAATTCAGGGTGGCAGGGGAGCCCTCCCACTCGATGCGCACTGCGTTGTTCTCCACCCAGTAGACCCGGCCCGTACGGTCGAAGATCCTGAAGACATAAATGTTCGGAACCTCTTCGCCCCTGCTCCGCCTGACATGGAAGTCCATCACCTTCGCCCGGTCATCGGGATGGATGTAGCCGAGGAAGCTTTTCTCGATCAGGTCCTCTCCCTGGTAACAGGGAAGGGCGCGGGCCTTCTGATTGATGAAGCGGATCGAGTCGCCCTGGATGATCACGATGAACTCGTTGGCGTTTTCCACTATCTGGCGGTACTTGTCCTCGGGCCGGACATGGACCTCTGCGATGCTGTTCTTCATGGGTGTCCACCATGCTCCTGCCGCATCCATGGTGCGGTTGCCTTCCCATGCTCGGTGATGCGAAGGCCTCTCATGCTGAAATTGAATGCTATGATATTTTTAATAAAGAAAGCGAAAAAGTAAAGGATAATAACCGTTACACGGTCAGGATCAGGGGATTATGGGGAAAGATCGCAGGATTGGGGCAGACATCCCCGTGCGGATGTCACGGCCTGACGATACCGGTCTCCGTGATGAGGGCCGTGATGAGCTCGTGGGGCACCACGTCGAAGGACGGGTTGAAGACCCTGACTTCCGGGGCGGACGGCCTCCCCTGGAAGCCCAGGACCTCTTGAGGGTCCCGCTCCTCGATGGGGATCTCCTCGCCGCCGGCAATGTCCGGGTCAAAGGTGGACCGCGGGGCGGCGATGTAGAAGGGGATATGGTGAGCCCTGGCCAGCACGGCCAGGGAGTAGCTCCCCACCTTGTTGGCCGCGTCCAGGTTGGCTGCGATCCGGTCGGCCCCCACGATGACCGCGTCGATACGGCCCAGTTTCATGGTCCACCCCGCCATGCCGTCCGTGATGAGGGTGCAGGGGATGCCGTCGGCATGAAGCTCGTAGGCGGTGATCCGCGCACCCTGGAGCAGAGGCCTGGTCTCGTCCATATAGACCATGGAGAGCTTGCCCTGCTCGTGGAGCCGCCGGATCACCCCCAGGGCCGTGCCCATACCGCCCGTGGCCAGGGAGCCCGCATTGCAGTGGGTGAGCACGGTCCAGGTGCGTCCCTGCTCGAAGAGGGTCGCCCCCAGGGTGGACATGGCCTCGTTGGCGGCGATCTCCTCGGCCCAGATGGCATCGGCCTCTTTCCTGATCGTGTCGTACAGGTCCGCATCGCCGACGCGCCTGGCTGCGGCGAGGCACCTGCGGACCGCCCAGGGCAGGTTCACCGCCGTGGGACGGGCGGCGACCAGGGCATGTCCGGCGGCCTCGAGGTCATGTCTGCCGCCGCGGGCTGCGAGCACGAGGCCGTAGGCGGCGGCGATGCCGATGGCGGGCGCACCCCTGACGGCCAGGGTGCGGATGGCCTCGGTCACCTCGCGGGCCGTCGTGCAGGGGATCCACTGCTCACGGTGGGGCAGGAGCCGCTGGTCGAGGATGGACAGCGTGCCGTCGGCAAAGGTGAACGGTCTGATCATAGGTTGAGGAAGGCGCGCGGCGGCCTGCCGCTTCTGAGCCGTTCGAGCTGCTCCATGGCCAGGCCGCGCACCTGCCGGGCCGACGGGGGCTCCACGGTGAGGACGCCCCCGGCCATGACCGTGCGGAGCACGGGCTCGGTGATGCCCGAGCACGCGCACTGCCGGTGCGTCCCCGAGGGGACCACGTAGTCCTTCATGCACTCCCTGCAGCGCAGGACGTCCTTCATGCCCGAGTTCTTCCCCCGCTTGGACAGGGGTTTGCCGTCGATGGCCACCACGTCCATGGAGAAGTCCAGGGTCGCGGCGCTGGAGATCTGCGTGCCCACGCCGAAGGAGTCCACCACGTCGTTAAGGTCCAGGATATCGTCCAGGTTCAGCCCCCCGGATGCGTAGAGCTTCACGTCATTGAAGCCCCTCAGGTCGAGCTCCCACCTGACCTCTTCCATGAGGGCCCGGAAGTTTCCCCGCCGTGAAGACGGGGTATCGAGGCGTATGCCCTTAAGCCTCGTGCCCAGGGCCTCGGCCACGCGCAGCGCCTCGAACTTCTCGTCCGCAAAGGTGTCGATGAGCACGATCCGGGGCACCTGAGCATCAACGACCTCGTCGAAGGCCAGGGCCGCGCTCACCGTGTCTCCCATCTGGAGGATGAGGGCATGGGGCATGGTGCCCACCGGCCTCTCTCCGATGAGCCGGGCGCTCGCCACGGCGGCCACCCCGTCGCACCCGCCGATGAAGGCGGCCCGCTCCACCATGGGGGCGATGGAGGGGTGCATCCGGCGTGCACCGAAGCTGATGAGCCCCTTGTTCCCGCACGCGATCCGGCACCTCGACGCCTTGGTGGCGATGCCGGAGGCCTGGCACAGGCAGCCCAGGACGGCCGTCTCCAGTTCGCCGAAGGCGAGGTAGTCGCCCTCGATGGTCATGACCGGCTCGTTCGTGAAGAAGACGCTCCCCTCGGGCATGGCCCGGATCGTGACCTCCCTGCCCTCCAGGAGCACGCAGGCCTCCTCGAGCCCTGCGAAGACGCCCCATGAATACCTTGCATCGGGCCATGACTTGAGGAAGACCTCCATGCAGACGCGGCGTGAGGCGTGCTTCGCCCGCAACACCTCTTCCGTGCGCAGGAAGTAGACGTCCGTGACGTCCCCTGCCCTGACCTGCTCCGTGTCCGCGATGTGCAGCCGTCTCATTGCTTGAGCATCTCCCTGACGATGTTTCCGGCCACCTTGGGGTTGGCCCTGCCCCTGCTCGCCTTCATGACCTCGCCCACGAAGAACCCCAGGAGCTGGGTCTTGCCCGCGCGGTACTGGGCCGACTCCTTCGGGTTCGCCTCGATGATGCCGCTGACCACCCCTCTGAGCTCGTCCTCGTCGCTCACCTGCTCGGCCCCGAGGTCCCGGACGATCTCCTCGGCGGTCTTTCCTCCGGAAGCCATCTTCGTGATGACCTCCTTGGCCGTGAGCCCGGAGATCCTCGACGACTTCACCATGGAGACGAGACCGACGAGCATGGCGGGTGTTATCCCGACGCCCCTGATGTCCGTGCCCTGCTCGTTCATGACCCGGGTGAGCTCGGACATGATCCAGTTGCTGATGTCCTTGGGCGCGTCCAGCAGGGACACGCATTGCTCGTAGTAGTCGGCCATGGCCGGGGTCTGGGTGAGCTGGTCCGCATCGTAGGGGGGCAGGCCGTACTGCCGGACGAACCGGTCCCTCCTGGCGGCCGGCAGCTCGGGCATGGACTTCCGGATGCGTTCTATCCACGACTCTTCGATGGCGACCGGGACGAGGTCCGGCTCCGGGAAGTACCGGTAATCGTGGCTCTCCTCTTTGGAGCGCATGGACAGGGTCCTGCCCTCGGAGGCGTCCCACAGGAGCGTCTCCTGGACGACCAGGGCGCCGGACTCCCTGATGGAGACGTGCCGGCGGATCTCATAGTCCAGGGCCCGCTGTACGTTTCTGAAGGAGTTCATGTTCTTGAGCTCGGTGCGTGTGCCGAAATCACCGGATCCCCTTGGCCTCACCGAGATGTTGGCGTCGCACCTGAATGAGCCTTCCTCCATGTTCCCGTCCGAGACGCCGAGGTGCATGAGGATCAGGCGGAGCTCCCTGAGGTAGGCCACGGCCTCCTCGCTGGAGGTGAGGTCCGGCTCGGTCACGATCTCCAGGAGCGGCACGCCGGAGCGGTTGAAGTCGATGTATGACCGAGGCCTCGACTCGTCGTGGACGTTCTTGCCCGCGTCCTCCTCCATGTGGATGCGGCGGATGCCGATCCTCTTCTCCGCTCCCTGCACCGAGATGTCGAGGTGGCCCCCCGAGCAGAGCGGGTTCTCGAACTGGGTGATCTGGTATCCCTTGGGCAGGTCGGGGTAGAAGTAGTTCTTGCGGGCGAAGATGTTGCGCCTCTCGATGGAGCAGTCAAGGGCCAGCCCGAGCCTGATGCCGAAGTCCACGACCTTCCTGTTCAGGACCGGCAGAACCCCTGGCATGCCCAGGCACACCGGACAGGTGTTCGTGTTGGGCTCGCCGCCGAAGGCGGTGGAGCACCCGCAGAAGATCTTCGAGTCGGTGAGGAGCTGGGCGTGCACTTCCAGGCCGATGACCGCTTCATAGGCGCTCATGGCCGCACCTCGTGGAACCGGGTATGGTCCTGGAAGGTCATGGCTGCGCCCAGAATCACGTTGTCCTTGAAGGCTGGGGCCATGAGCTGGAGCCCTATGGGCATCCCGTTGTCGCCGAAGCCGCAGGGCAGGCTCAGGGCCGGGATCCCGGCGAGGTTGGCCGGGATGGTGTAGATGTCCAGCAGGTAGATGCTCAGGGGGTCGTCCACCATCTCGTCGATGCCGAAGGCGGTCACGGGCACCGTGGGCCCAGCGATCATGTCGCACCGGGTGAAGGCCCTGCGGAAGTCCTCGGCGATGAGCGACCTCACCAGGGATGCCTTGCGGTAATACGCGTCGTAATACCCGGCGGACAGGGCATAGGTCCCCAGCATGATGCGGCGCTTCACCTCGTCGCCGAAGCCCTGGGCGCGGGTCTCGCAGTACATGTCGAAGAGGTCCTTCTCGTCGGCCTTGCGCAGGCCGTACCGCACGCCGTCGTACCGGGCGAGGTTCGAGCTGGCCTCGGCCGGGGCGATGATGTAGTACACCGCCACCCCGTACCGGATATGGGGCAGCTCGATGGGTACGGTTTCAGCCCCGAGCTCCTCGAACAGGGAAACGGCGAAACGCACCGACCGCTCCACGTCTCGGGAGAGCCCCTCGGAGAAGAAAACTCCCGGCACTCCGATGCGGATCCCGCGCAAGTCGAGGCCGTCCAGCGAGGTGGGGGTGTATTCACCAGGGGAGCTTGTGGAGTCCCGGGGGTCGTAACCCCGGATGGCGTCGAAGAGGACCGCCGTGTCCCGGGCGCTGCGGCCCATGGGGCCGATCTGGTCCAGAGACGAGGCGAATGCCACCAGTCCGTATCGAGAAATGGACCCGTAGGTGGGCTTGAGGCCCGTGATGCCGCAGAAGCTCGCGGGCTGTCTGACGGAGCCCCCCGTGTCCGAGCCCAGGGCCGCATCGCACAGTCCTGCGGCCACGGCCGCGGCGGATCCTCCGCTGGATCCGCCCGGAGTCCTCGACGGGTCCCAGGGGTTTTTCGTTGGACCGAAGGCGCTCGTGTTCGTCGTGGAGCCCATGGCGAACTCGTCCAGGTTCGTCTTGCCGATGATGACCGCGCCCTGCCGTCTGAGCAGCTCGATGACGTGGGCGTCGTACGGCGGAACGAAGGAACTCAGGATGGTCGACGAACATGTCGTCCGCAGGTCCTTGGTGCAGATGTTGTCCTTGACCGCCACGGGGATGCCCAGGAGAAGGCCCTCATCACCCTCCGCGATGCGTTCGGCGGCTCCGGCCGCCTGGAGGCGCGCACCCCTTTCATCCACCGTGACGAAGGCGTTCAGGCCGCTGCGGCGTATCGCCTCGAGGCGGGCAGTCACCTGGGATTCGGGAGAAAGGTCTTCCTTGCGGTATCTTCGGGCCGTATCCAGCATGGCTCAATCCTCGTCGATCACCCGGGGGACCTCGAAGGAGCCGCCATGGACGCCCGGAGCGTTGCGCAGCACCTCGCCGATCTCCAGGGAAGGCGCCAGGACGTCGTTCCTCATGGCGTTCATACCTGCATGCACGTGGATGTACGGCTGGCCGCCGTGGTCCGGGATCTCCCCGAGCATGTCCATGTAGTCGAGGATGGCGCTCAGTTCCTTCCGGAACCTGGCGACCTCGTCCCGGTCGAGCCTGAGCCTGGCAAGGCGGGCCACATGGAGGACTTCCTCTTCCGACAGCTTCAACGGCTCCCCCTCATGGTTTAATGGAGAGGAATATATAATAACCGGCGGATATTCACAAGGAAAGGCTTGCCATAGAGCAAGGTCTAAAAAGAGATTGATTGTAATCAATAAGGCTTGTATATTAGTATAGTTATTTGATTTCCGGCATGTTTATTTATATAAGGAGGGTTTCATGGCGAAGTTTGAGGAAACATCCATTCCGGCCGTCTTCCAGAACCGTGTCCAGCAGTACGGTCAGAGGGCAATCTGCGCCTACAAGAACAAGTCCGGGGTGTATGAGGACATCTCATGGTCGAACATGAACGGGATGGTCCGCAATCTCGGTTATTTCCTGATCACCAGGGGAATCAGGCCGGGCGACAAGGTGGCGCTCTTTTCGCCCAACCGGTGGGAGTGGTGGCTCGCCGACCTGGCCATCCTGTCCGTGGGGGCGGTGAATGTCCCCATCTATGCCACGAACTCGGCCGAGGAGTCCCGGTATGTCATCGAGAACTCCGATGCGAAGATGTGCTTTGTGGCCACCAGGGAACACATGGCCAAGATCCTCGAGGTGAAGCCCGATCTCCCGAATCTCGGGGAGGTCGTCATCTTCGATGTGCCGGACAAACCCGTTGGCGGTGTCATCCGGCTCGCCGACGCCCTGACGGAGGGGGAGTCCAATGCCGACGGGAAGGAGTTCGATGACCGCATCCACGCCATAAAGGCCCAGGACCTCGCCACACTCATCTACACCTCGGGGACCACCGGGCCGCCCAAGGGCGTCATGCTCTCCCACAACAACTTCTTCGCCAACGTACAGCAGATCTACAACGTGGACCCGGAGCTCTTCAAGCGCTCCGACGAGCTCACCTTTCTCTCCTTCCTGCCGCTGGCCCATTCCTTCGAGAGGACCTGCGGGTACTATACCCCCATGTCCTTCGGCATGAAGGTCTACTTTGCGGAAGACTTCTCCAGGATCCTGGAGAACTTCCAGGAGGTGAGACCGGTGTGCGTCGTGAGCGTGCCGAGGCTCTATGAAAAGATCCATGCGGGCATCGTCGCCAAGGTGGCGACCGCACCCCCGGTCAAGAAGGCCCTGTTCGGCTGGGCAATAAGGATCGGTGCGCAGAACCTCCCGTACATCTGCAACGAGAAGCCCAGGACAGGGTGGTACGCCTTCAAGTACAGACTGGCCGACACGATCATCTTCGGCAAGCTGAAGGCCGCCCTCGGCATGGACAAGCTCGAGTTCGCCTTTTCCGGAGGCGGGCCCCTGTCCGTCTCCGATGCGGAGTTCTTCCTGGGCATGGACATCAAGGTGATCGAGGGGTTCGGCCTCACCGAGACCACGCCGGTGACGAACGCGAACAACCGGCACAAGATCAAGCCGGGCACGGTCGGAGCCCCGGTGAAGGACACCATCGTCAAGATCGGAGAAGGGGGCGAGGTGCTCATCAAGGGTCCCCAGGTCATGATGGGCTACTACAAGAACGAGGCCGCCACCAGGGAGGCCTTCACCGGGGACGGGTTCTTCCGCACCGGCGACATCGGCGAGATCGACAGGGACGGCTATCTCAAGATCACCGGACGCATCAAGGACCTCATCGTCACCTCGGGGGGCAAGAATATCTCACCTCAGAACATCGAGAACAGCCTGAAGGCGTCCAGGTACATCGAGCAGGTGGCCGTCATCGGCGACAACAGGAAGTACCTCTCCGCCCTCATCGTGCCGGCCTTTGCAGAGCTCGAGGCGTGGGCGAAGGATGGACACGGCGTGCAGTTCTCGAGCCGCAGTGAACTCGTCAACGACCTGAAGGTCAAGGATCTCTATGCCCGGGAGATCGAGGAGTACATGAGGGACTACGCACGGGTCGAACAGATCCGCAAGTTCGCCGTCCTGGACAAGGAGTGGTCGCAGGAGACCGACGAGCTCACGCCCACCCTCAAGCTCAAGCGCAGGGTCATCAACCATAAGTTCAGCACGGTCATCGACAGTCTGTATCCCCAGGAAGACTGAGGCTCTTTGCAGCGGGAGGCGGAGGAATCCACCCCGCCCCCCGCTGAGAGGAATCCATGTACCCGTCAAGCCTGCCGTCGTCCACCCCGGAAGGCACGGCACAGGCGATGTGCCGGTACTCTTTCTATTGATAAAAGCAATGAAATCTATTATGATGAATCAATATTCAAACCGAGCTGATTCAATAATCTTTTGAGGAGGGTATTCATGGCAAAATTCAAGGAAACATCCATGGGCGCGATCTTCCAGAACCGGGTTCAGGATAACGGCGACAAGACCCTGGTGCTCTGGAAAAATCAGGGCAAATGGGAAGAAATCTCATGGAACAAGATCAATGAAATGGTCAGGGATCTCGGCATGTTCCTCATCAACAGGGGCATCCAGCCCGGCGACAAGGTGGCGCTGTTCTCTCCGAACCGATACGAGTGGTGGGTGGCGGACCTGGCCATCATATCGGTGGGTGCCGTGAACGTCCCCATCTATGCGACCAATTCGTCGGAAGAATCCCGCTACATCATCGACAACTCGGATGCAAAGATGTGCTTCGTGGGGACCAAGGGGCACATGGAAAAGATCCTACAGGCAAAGCCCAAGCTCCCGAACCTCGGCGACGTCATCCTGTTCGACGACCTGGACAAGCTGCCTGCCGGGGTCGTCAACCTCAAGGACGCCTATGCGGAAGGCAAGGCTGCGAAAAACAAGGACGAGTTTGACAAGAGGCTCGTCCCCATCAACATAGAGGACGTGGCCACCATCATCTATACCTCAGGAACCACGGGAAATCCCAAGGGCGTCATGCTGACCCACAAGAACTTCGTGTCCAACGTGAACCAGCTCAACGCCGTGGACCCCGAGTTCCTCAGCGGCGACCATACCTTCCTGTCCTTCCTCCCCCTGGCCCACTCCCTGGAGAGGACCGTTGGATACTACGCAGCCATCTTCCTCGGGCACAAGGTGGCCTTTGCCGAGAGCACGGAGAAGCTCCTGGAGAACTTCGGCGAGATCAGGCCCACCTTCCTGGTGAGCGTGCCGCGCATCTACGAAAAGGTGCACGCCGGCATCACCGCCAAGGTCGCAACCGCGCCGCCCGTCAAGAAGGCTCTGTTCAACTGGGCCATGGGTGTCGCGAAGGACAACCTGCCATACATCTGCAACAACAAGGAACGGACCGGGTGGTTCGCGTTCAAGTACAACCTGGCGGACAAGATCATCTTCTCCAAGCTCAGGGCTGCCCTGGGCATGGACAAGCTCCAGGGCGCCATGTCGGGCGGCGGACCCCTGTCCGTCTCCGATGCCGAGTTCTTCCTGGGCATGGGCATCAGGGTGCTCGAGGGCTTCGGCCTCACCGAGACCACGCCGGTGACCAACGGCAACAAGCCCAAGAAGATCAAGCCCGGCACCGTGGGCCCCGCCCTGAAGGACACCATCATCAAGATAGGCCCGGACGGCGAGATCCTCATCAAGGGCCCCCAGGTCATGAAGGGCTACTACAAGAACGATGCGGCCACCAAGGAGGCCTTCACGGATGACGGATTCTTCCGCACCGGCGACATCGGCGAGATCGACGCGGACGGCTACATGAAGATCACGGGCCGCATCAAGGATCTCATCGTCACCTCGGGCGGCAAGAACATCTCCCCGCAGAACATCGAGAATTCGCTGGTCACCTCGCCCTTCATCGAGCAGGTGGCGGTCATCGGCGACAACCGGAAGTACCTCTCCGCGCTCATCGTACCGTCCTACGCCACACTGGAGGCATGGGCCCGGGACAACAACATCCCCTTCTCAAACCGCAAGGACCTGGCGGGCAAGCCCGAGGTCCAGAAACTCTACGAGAAGGAGATCGAGGAGTACATGAAGGACTACGCACGGGTCGAGCAGATCAGGAAGTTCTCCCTGCTGGAGACCGAGTGGTCCCAGGACACCGGAGAGCTCACCCCCACCATGAAGGTGAAGAGGAAGGTAATCAACCAGAAATACGGACCGGTCATCGAGTCCATGTACCCGCCTGAGTAAGGGCATCAGGATAAGATATTGAAGAGGCGGCGGGGGAGACCCCGTCGCCTCTTCTTTTTTAGTGATCCGGGAGAAAAAGCCGCAGCGCCTTCGGCGCTGGCCTCCTCGTTTGGAGCATCTCGCCTGGAAAGAAGGCGAGATGCTCCAAACGAGGAGGTTATATCTTTGCAGCTAATACCGCGGCCCCGATGGCGCCGTTGACCTGGGCGTACTCGTTGACCTCGATGGGCACGCCGAACTTCTTCTCCAGGGCCCTGACCACCCCGATGTTCCTGGCCACGCCGCCGGTCATCATGATGGGGGGCATGGCCTTGACGCGCTGGGCCATGGCATAGACGCGGGATGCCACGGACTCGTGGATACCCGCTATGATGTTTTCCCTCGTCTCACCCTTGGAAATGAGCGAGATCACCTCGGACTCCGCGAAGACCGTGCAGATGCTGCTGATCCTCGACGGATCCGCCGCCTTGAGGGACTGGGCGCCGAAGTCGTCCAGGTTCACCTCCAGGGCGCGGGCCATGACTTCGAGGAAACGGCCGGTGCCGGCCGCGCACTTGTCGTTCATCACGAAGTCCTTGACCATGCCGGCGTCGTCCACGACCAGGGCCTTGCTGTCCTGGCCTCCTACGTCGATGACGGTGTGGACGTCGCTCTTCAGGGAGTGGGCCCCTGCCCCGTGGCAGATGATCTCGGTCATGGCCTTGTGGGCGAAGGGCACGCTGTTCCTGCCGTAGCCGGTGGAGATGATCTTCCCTATGGACGAAGCCTCCGTACCGAGCGAGGCCAGGAGCTCGTCGAAGACCTTCCTGGCAGCCATCTCCACGTTGTACCCGGTGAAGATCACGTGGGTCCCCAGGATACGGCCGTCCTCCAGGACGGCGGCCTTGGCGGTGATGGATCCGATGTCGATGCCGGCCGTTCTCATGGCTAGATGGCAGTGGCGCCGCCGTCCACGCACAGGGTCTGGCCGGTGATGAAGTCGGCCGCGTCGGAGGCGAGGAAGAGGACCGGGTGCACCACGTCCATGGGCTCGGCGATGCGCCCGAGGGGGATACCCTTGACGACCTGCTCACGGATGAGGTCGTTGGACCAGAACGGCTTGCTGAAGTCGGTTCTCACCATGGACGGGGCCACGGCGTTGACCTGGATGTTGGCAGCGGCGAGTTCGGAGGCGAGGACCCGGGTGAGCATCTCCACTCCCGCCTTGGCAATGCCGTAGATGCCCATGCCCGGCGATGCCCTGCGTCCCGCTATGGAGGAGATCGTGACGATCTTGCCCCTCTTCTGAGGCTGCATGAGCTTGGCGGCCCTGCGCGAGCAGAGGAAGGTGCCGTTGAGGTTCGTGTCCATGATCTTCTGCCACAGAGCCGTGTCCGTATCCGCAATGGCGGGGGTGATGAGGTTCATGCCCACGTTGTTGACGAGTGCATCCACGTGGCCGAATCTCGCCATGACCGCCGAGAAGAGACTCTCAACATCCTCCTCCCGGGCGATGTGGGCCGATACGGCCATGATCCGGTCCCCGCCCCCCAGTGCGGCGAGGGCCTCGTCCAGGCTCTGCTGTTTCCTCCCGCATATGGCGACCAGCGCCCCCTGGGCCAGCAGTTCGCCGGCCAGTGTGAGGCCGATCCCCCTGCTCCCTCCCGTCACCACGAAGACCCTGTCTTCAAGTCCGTACCTGATTGCTCCCATGTGCGGCTCTCCTTATCCTTTCTTCTGCTTGATCATCTCCATGAAGGCATCGATCCTGGTCGCGGTCTGGCTTTCGGAAAAGCTCCTCTCGTCGTTCATGTGCGACTCGATGAGCATGCACGGGATGCCCTTGCGGTCCTGGATCATCTTCCGGATGTCGTACTGTCCGAAGGAGTACGGCTTGCAGCTCCGGTTGGAGTGCATGACCATACCGTCCACCTGGTACTTGTCGATCATGGCGAAGATGGTCTCGGCCATCTCGTCGATGCCGATGTTGAGGTAGATCCTCGTGTAGGCCTCGGCCATGGAGTCGAAGAAGTTGTTCTCGTCGATGTACTTCATGCTCCCGCACCACGCCGTGGTGTAGGTGTCGGCCACGAGGCAGGCGTCATGGGCGGCGAAGGTGTCCGAGAGCCACTTGAGGCGGTACCACACCGGCAGGTTATCCCACAGGAGTCGGTAACGCTCGTTGGGGATGGCCCAGATTTTCTGCTCAATGCGTTCGTTCATTTCCGTGAGGAGCTCCTGGTAGAAGTCCACCACGGTCTTCGTGCCCCGGAGCGTGACGATGAGCGCCAGAAAGAAGAAGGCATCGAAGGCGGTCATGGGTGCGGGCTTGTGCGCAGCCGAATCGAGCACCGCCTGCCACAGCCGCTGGCCTTCGAGGGATAGCCTTCCCACCTCCATGCTCCTGGCCTGATCGAAGGGTTTCCCGCAGGCCTTCTCCAGGAAGGCGACATACTCGTCCAGCTGCCTCCGGACGTACCGGCGGGCGATGTCCGGGAACTCGGTGTGGCAGAAAGGGGTGTCGAAGATGAAGAGCGGCACGTTGAAGTATCGGGCATGGACCTCGTACCACTTGAGCACCGTGCCGCAGATGTTGTTGCAGCAGATGAGCATGTCGGGTCTGGGCAGCCCCCCGATGGGCCCGCCGTTCTCCAGGGAGCAGGCGATGTCCGCCCTGGCGTACGAGCAGAGGTCGGTGCTGTACCCCAGGGCCTCCGCCTTGGCGCAGAGGTCTCCGCCCATGTGGGACGCCCCGATCATGGCGCCGTAGTTCTCGGGGTAGACGGGGATCACGTCCATGACGATGAGCGGTTCCACCGGCCCGCCGCTCGTGATCCATGCAACCTTTTTGCCGGTCTGGGACGCGGTCTTGGCGTCGATGTAGTACTCGGTCATGATCTCGCGCATGCGTTTTGCCGCACGGAACTTCTTCGGCTTGTCCTTTTCGGGCGTGCTCATGAAGGCCTCCTTGGTCTCACAGCATGTGGGTGAATGTCTCGAACCTGGTCAGCAGCTGACCCTCGGGCGGGAGCTGGGCCTCGATCTCCAGGAGCATGCTCGGGATGCCGGCCTTGTCCAGAGTCTCTTTCAGGTACGGGTAGTCGAAGCTGTGGGGATCACAGAACTTGAGCTGCAGGAAGATGACGCCCCGGGCGCCGTGCTCCCGGGCCAGGTTCACGAGGTTGTCGCCCCGGGACCTCACCGATGAGTGCTTGGCCGGGCAGATGACCCGGTCGTGGTACCTCTGGGCCAGGGCGACAAGGGGATCGCCATGTTCATCGATGAGGCCCTCGAAGTACCTCGATCCGGTGCACATATCGTCCCATACCACATCGGCGCCTGCGCGTTCGATGAGCCGGTAGATGTCCGGGTGCTCGCAGACGCTGCCCGCCAGGATGACCTTCTTCCCTGAAGAGGGGCTGCCGGTCGATCCCGTCAGGGTCTCTACCAGATCGCTCAGGCGGTTCGCCGCTTCTACCCGGTCGAGGACCATGGAGCCCCTGACAAAGGCGTTGAGGTCTCCCGCACCGGGCAGTCCGCGGCGGGAATGGAGCGAGTAGAGCGTCTTCAGGGAGGAGCGGATCGAGTTGTACGTCCGGATGGAGGACCGGAGATCGTCATCGGTGATGGTGATGGAGAAGCCCTCTTCCAGGTCGCCCCTGAATTTTCTCAGCACGTCCTCGAGGTAGAGCCTGGAGCTTTCCGTGGTGAGCTTGACCGGCAGGACCACGTCCGCGAAGAACCTGAAGGTGGTATTGAGCCTCCAGATGTCCGAGAGTCTCTGGATGGAATCGCAGGTATGGGGGAAGACGGCTCCCGCGAGGTAGGAGAGCCTGCCCGAGAGCACGTCGGACAGTGCGCCCCGCACCAGCGAACAGCAGTAGGCCTGGAGGTGGGCATCGGCGGTGCCGGTATCGTCCTTTGCCCCGAAGAGGCGCAGCGGATGGAGGCCTGCGGCAAGGATGATCTCTTCCGGAGTATAGGAACAGAAGTAGCCGATGATGCTTTTCCCATGATCCTTCAGGCTTCGGGCATAGTCGTGGGGGTTATCCGCAACGTTCCGTAAGATGTCGGCAGAGTTCATGGACACTCCTTTGATCCTGGAATCGGGGGAGCTGTTTGGTGAAGGACCGGTTCAACCTCCCCATGAGCATGTAGTGACATGCATGCAAACCGCATGTCTCTCTATAGCAGGACGGGCGGTTGCCTTTCAATTGAAAACAGGTAATAATATTATCAGACAATACTTGGAAGGGTATGCGTCCGGATGCCGTGCGGCCGGCCGGGGCTTACCCCGTTTGCTTCTCATGCGGAAGGATGCACCGGCATCCGGGTAATGGAGGTTTATATGAGGACGATATCCGTTCCGTCGAGGATCTGGTATGAGAACACAGAAAGGGAGCTCACCTTTCCGGACAGGTGGGAAGTCGACGATCTGAGCTCGCCTGGCTTTGATAAACCCGGGTTGTCCCCTGAAGAAATCAGGAAGAGGATCGAATGTCCCGTCGAGGGGCCGTCCCTGGAAGAGCTTGCAAGGGGCAAGAAGAATGCCGTCATCGTGTTCGATGACATGACCCGGCCGACCCCTGTCAGCGACGTGGCGCCCCATGTGCTCGACATCCTCCACAGGACAGGCATGAGAAAGGATCAGATCAGGTTCCTCTGGGCCCTGGGATCCCACGGCGCCTACGACATGATCAATGCACGCAAGAAGCTCGGCGACGACATCGTGGAGAAGTATGCGATCTACAACCACGATCCCTTCCAGAACACCGTTCGCGTAGGAAGAACCTTGACCGGCGTAGAGCTCTGGTTCAATCGCGAGTTCATGGACTGTGACCTGAAGATCGGCATCGGCTGCATCACCGCCCATGTCCATGTCGGATTCGGCGGAGGCGCAAAAATCATCCTGCCCGGGGTTGCTGGCATCGAAACCATCAACCAGTTCCATAACCAGCTCTTCCGTGATGCCTCCCGCACCGGTCTGGGAAACTTCGAGAACAACATCATGCGCGCCGAGTGCGATGCGGCCGGAGATCTGGCCGGGCTCAACTTCAAGGTGGACTGCCTCATCAACCGCAGGGGCCGGGTGGCGAATCTCTATGCCGGGACCTTCAGGGCGACGCATGCGGCTGGGGCAGAGGAAGGCAGGGCCCACTACGGCATTCCCTTTTCCACAGGATACGACATCGTGGTGTGCAATGCCTACGGCAAGGCCAACGAGTCGGCCATCGCGCTCCTGCTGGCGCTGCAGACCATGAAGCCTGGACAGGGTACGGCGGTGCTCATCTCGGATGCGCCGGAAGGCCAGGTCCCCCACTACGTCATGAGACAGTGGGGATCGGAGTACGGGGGCCGTCATTATGCCCACCGTTCCCCCGGATTCGTGCAGCTCCTCATGAAGAAGCTCATCGTCCTCAATCCTCACCCCGACAGGACCGGCCTCGACCTCGTCTGTCATCCGGACGATGCGCTGGTGGTCAAGACCTGGCCTGAGGTGCTTGCCGTGATCGAGAAGGATTATCCGGGAGGGGCCAAGGTTGCGGTCATCCAGGACGGCACCATGCAGTACCTCAGACCGGCATGACGGCTTGTTCGGCATGAACTTGAAGGCTGTAAATAAATTTTGGTGATATAATGCGGCAATATAACTAACTCCAGGAAAAAACTGATTTTCAGGGCAAAAAAAGTCCTTGACACTTCCCGGCGCCTATTGTAGTTTTTCGTGGGCTGAATGATGATTCACTCATGCTTGGCGGGGCGTATGATCCAATCTTCTTATCTTTCTGAGATCTTAATGAGAGTGTTGCCTTTGTGAAGACCTTGTGAGAGGGGTGGAATCAGACATCACGCCGGCCCGTGCATTTATTAATAAACAAGGAGATGAGATTATGGGCAAAGCGAAACGGAATTTCTGGTCTTTCTTGTTTGTCATCGGTGCCGTGCTGCTGTCGGCGTCGATGGCATTTGCCGGGGAAGCGGATATCAAGCTTCCCGATCTGTCCAGTGTGGCGTTCAATATCATGGGCGCACCAGTGGGCGGTTTGACGATCCTGAATTTCGGCCTGATCATCTGTATCATCGGGCTGGGCTTCGGTATCATGCAGTATAAACAGACCAAGGATCTGCCGGCTCCCGAGCAGATGCTCTCGGTTTCCAACACCATCTGGGAAACCTGCAAGACCTATGTCACCCAGCAGGGCAAATTCCTCGCCGGACTGTGGATACTCATCGCCCTGTGTATCATCTACTACTTCAAGGGCCTCGGCGGCATGCCCATGGGCAGCGTCATCGTGATCCTCCTGGCATCGATCCTGGGTATCCTCGGCTCCTACGGCGTAGCCTGGTTCGGCATCCGGATCAACACGGTGGCCAACTCCAGGGCGGCCTTCGCATCGCTGCAGGGCAACCCCATGAACATCGTGAACATCTGCCTGCGTTCCGGCATGAGCGTAGGCCTGCTCCTGGTGAGCGTCGAGCTGTTCTTCATGATCCTCATCCTTGCCTACATCCCCAAGGAACTGGCAGGTGCATGCTTCATCGGCTTCGCCATCGGTGAGTCCCTGGGCGCCAGCGCTCTCCGTATCTGCGGCGGTATCTTCACAAAGATCGCAGACATCGGTTCCGACCTCATGAAGATCGTGTTCCACCTCCCCGAGGACGACCCCAAGAACCCCGGTGTCATCGCCGACTGCACGGGTGACAACGCGGGCGACAGCGTGGGCCCCACGGCGGACGGTTTCGAGACCTACGGCGTGACCGGTGTTGCACTCATCGCATTCCTGGCCCTTGCCCTTTCCGACAACCCCTTCATGGGCGGCAAGCTCATCGTGTGGATCTTCGCAATGCGTATCCTCATGATCCTGACCTCGCTGGTGTCCTACTTCATCAACGCAGGTCTCAGCAATGCCCTGTTTGCAGGAAAGAAAGAGTTCGATTTTGAGCATCCCCTTACCAACCTCGTATGGATCACCTCGGCGATCTCCATCGTGGTCACCTTCTTCGCCAGCTACGTGCTCCTGTCCGACCTCGACCCTGTCCTCTACGGCAACCTGTGGTGGGCACTGTCCGTGATCATCAGCTGCGGCACCATCGCCGGCGCTCTGATCCCCGAGTTCACCAAGGTGTTCACCAGCACCAAGAGCCGCCATTGCGAAGAGGTCGTGAACTCTTCCCGTGAAGGCGGACCGTCGCTCAACATCCTGGCAGGTCTGGTGGCGGGCAACTTCTCGGCATTCTGGGAAGGACTCACCATCCTGTTCCTCATGCTCATCGCCTATCTGGTTTCCAAGAACCCGTCCATCATGAACATCATGCCGCCCGAGTTCGTGTTCGCGGCCCCGGTGTTTGCGTTTGGTCTGGTGGCATTCGGCTTCCTGGGCATGGGCCCGGTAACCATCGCGGTGGACAGCTTCGGCCCGGTTTCGGATAACGCACAGTCCATCTACGAGCTCTCAATGATCGAGTCCGTCCCGAACGTGAGCGATCAGATCAAGAAAGAGTTCGGATTCACCCCGGACTTCGAGCACTCCAAACATTACCTTGAGTCCTGCGACGGCGCGGGCAATACCTTCAAAGCAACGGCCAAGCCCGTGCTCATCGGCACAGCGGTCGTGGGCGCCACCACCATGGTGTTCGGCATCATCATCCTGCTGGAGCGCCTCTTCGGTAACGTCATCGCCAACCTGAGCCTCGTGCAGCCCACCATCGTCATCGGCCTGCTCATGGGCGGATGCGTGATCTACTGGTTCACCGGCGCCTCCATCCAGGCGGTCGTTGCGGGATCCTACAAAGCGGTCGTGTACATCAAGGAAAACATCAACCTCGACAAGGCCTCCGCTTCCATCGAGGACTCCAAGGAAGTCGTGAAGATCTGCACCCAGTACGCACAGAAGGGCATGATCAACATCTTCATCGTCATCTTCTTCCTCGCACTGGGTCTGGCCTTCTTCAACCCCTACTTCTTCGTGGGCTACCTCGTCGCCATCGCCTTCTTCGGCCTGTTCCAGGCCATCTTCATGGCGAACGCCGGAGGTGCATGGGACAATGCCAAGAAGATCGTTGAGGTTGACCTCAAAGAGAAGAATTCACCGTTGCACGAGGCGTCCGTTGTGGGAGACACGGTGGGCGACCCCTTCAAGGATACCTCCTCGGTGTCCATGAACCCGGTCATCAAATTCACCACCCTGTTCGGCCTGCTGGCCACCGAGATCGCGGTGACCATGACGAATACCGGGCTCAGGACAGGCTTGGCAGTGGTATTCACCCTCATCGCCCTGGTCTTCGTGTACCGCTCCTTCTACAGCATGCGGATCACCGGCGTGAAGTAAGCTTCACTTCTGGATAAGACGCACAAGGCGCCCCGTCCCTTCGGAGACGGGGCGCCTTTTTCATGCATGACCCTTTGCGTTTCATCCTTCACAACACGAAGCAAGACCAGTATATAAGGAGGCAGCAGTTACCATGTGACCTGAGGAGTTCGATCCATGCAGTGGAAGGAAAAGGTGGTACCCCCCGACGAGGTTATGGAAAAGATAGAGCCGGGCATGAAGATCTTCCTTGCCACCGGCTCCGCCGAACCGAGGACCCTGGTAAGACACCTCCTCTCCTCCGACCTGCCCAACCTCCAGGACCTCGAGCTCGTCCAGATCGTGAGCCTCGGCGACCTCATCACCATGAACGATCTCCAGGCGCACAAGTTCAGGCTCAAGACCTTCTTTTCGGGGTGGGTCGCCAGCGATGCCGTAACAGGAGGACTGGTCGATCTCGTGCCATGCCGGTTCACGAGGATTCCCGCCCTCATCGACTCGGGACTGCTCCCCATCGATACCGCCTTCATCCAGGTAACTCCGCCCAACGAGGCCGGATTCGTGAGCCTGGGTGTTTCAGTGGACGTGGCGCGGCAGGTCATCGAAAAGGCCGAGCTTGTGGTGGGGGAGATCAATGAGAAGGTGCCCTACACCTATGGAGACACCTTCATCCATGTGGACGAGTTCGATCTGCTGGTGAATTCCGAGGACGACCCCCTCTACCTTGCACGGTGGCCGGTCGAGGAGGTCTTCGATCAGGTGGCGGGCAATATCGCCTCGGTCATTGAGGACGGCAGCTGTGTCTCGTTCTCCATCGGACCCATCTACGAGGCCCTGGGCAGGCATCTGGCGACCAAGCGCAACCTCGGCGTACACTCGGCATTCTTCACGGACGCGCTCATGGACCTCATAAAGAGCGGTGCCGTGACCAACAGGAACAAAGGCATCTACCGGGGAAAGTCTCTGGCATCGTATGCGTTCGGAACCAAGGAGCTTTTCTCCTGGCTCGACAAGAATCCCCACCTTGAATTCCAGGGAATCGACCTTGTGTTCAGCCCGGTCCAGATAGGACGCAACCCGAAGTTCATCGCCATCATGCCCGCCCGGAAGGTGGACATCTCGGGTCGAATCGCCCTGCACATCGGCAAGGGCGCCGTCGCCACCACGCCCGGCGAGGCCATGGACTTCATCAACGGCGCCGAGCTCTCCCGGGGAGGATGCACGATCTTCGCCCTGCCGAGCAGAAATCTCAAGGCCCAGCCCAACATCCTCATATCGGTGGAGGAGTTTCCGAACCTGCTGGGCCTGAGGGAATCGGTGGACATGGTGGTCACCGAGTACGGGGTGGCTAATCTCAAGGGGCGTACCGTCCGTGAACGGGCCCAAGCCCTCATCGACATCGCCCACCCGGATGACAGGGTCAAGCTGGTGGAGGAAGCCAAGAGGCACAACATCCTCTACCAGGACCAGATCTACATGCCACAGTGCGCCTTCCTCCTTCCCGCGGATTTCTCCGCACGGAAGACCTTCAAGGGAAAGGTGGAGGTGAGGTTCCGCCACATCAAGCCTTCCGACGAGGAGGAGATGAGGCGGCTCTTCTACCGTTTCTCCGACCAGGCGGTGTACTACCGCTACTTCAGCCCCATCAAGATCATGCCGCACGCCAAGATGCAGCAGTACGTGAATGTGGACTGCAACCGCATCTGTTCCATTGTCGCCCTGGTCGGCCCGCCGGACAGCGAGCACATCATCGCCGAGGCGCGCTTCGTCAAGGACAGGACGCGACCGTACGGCGACGTAGCCTTTGTCGTGGACGAAGAGTACCAGGGGATCGGCATCGCCTTATACATGCTGAACATGCTCATCAGGCTCGCAAAGGAGCGGGGACTGCAGGGATTCACCGCCGATGTGCTGGCCTCCAACAAGTCCATGCTCAAGGTGTTCGAGAAAACCGGCTTGTCCGTGAAGGCGAGCCTGTCCAGCGGGGCCTACGAGATCACCATGCCGTTCTTCGAAGGGTGAAGGACAGGCTTCACGATAGGATCACGTTGAGAGAGACCGGGTTAACCGAAGACTGTTTGTTAGCCTCCTCGGATAATACAACTTCCTGTAAATACGGAAGTTGTATTATCCGAGGAGGTCAATTATCCTTCATCCAAGTTGGAGCTCTACTCGCTCACCTGCGAGAGCATCTCGTCGAACTCGGCCTTGTGCCGCTCGAACCTGCCGTGGAGCTCCTCGAGTTCGGAAAAATAGGTATCAATAGCCTGCTCGCTTTCCATGATGCCGTGCGAGATCTCGAAGACCCTCTTCCCGTCCTTGGCCAGGCTTGCCTCCTGCATGCGGGCGTGGAGTTCCTTCAGAACGGCCTCATGCCGCTCGATCTCGGACTCCACGAAGGCGATCCTCTTCTCGATGGGTGAGATCACCTTCGACCGCTCGGTGATGATCTCGGAGCGCCGCTTCCGCAGCTCCTTCTTGTTGAGCTTGCTTTCGTCGGATTCCTGCCTCGGCTCTTTCTTCGAAGTGGGCTGGACGGCTTCCTCGTCGCCCCACCCTCCCTTGTCGAGGAAGCGCTGGTAGCCGCCCTCGAAGATCTCGACGGCGTCGTGGTAGAAGATGATGAGCCGTTCCGCCAGGGCGTGCAGGAACATCTCGTTGTGGGTGACCATGACCACCGTTCCGTCGAAGCTGTCCAGGGCCGCCAGAAGGGCGTCGCTGGTCTCCATGTCCAGGTGATTGGTGGGCTCGTCCAGCAGGAGCAGGTTCAGAGGGGTGACCAGGAGCTTGCCCATCATCACCCTGCTCTTCTCGCCTCCCGAGAGCACCTCGATCTTCTTCAGGGCGTAGTCGCCCTCGAACATCATGGCCCCGCAGATGTTCCGGGCGGACTGGCGGTCGATGTCGGAGGCCGAGTACATGATCTCCTCCTCCACGGTCCGCGAGTCCACCAGGGTCCTGATGTTGGTCTGCTCGAACACGCCCTTGACGGTCTTGGGGTTGTAGACCACCTCACCGCCCAGCGGCCTGAGCTGTCCGGCGAGAAGTCTGAGCAGGGTGGTCTTTCCCTTGCCGTTGGGGCCGATGACGCAGACCTTCTCCCCGGGACGGATGACGATGTTGAAGTCCCTGATCAGGGGTACGGCCGGGTCATAGGAGAACGAGAGGTCCTTGGACTGCAGGGCGTACTTGGAGAAGAAGGGGATGCTCCGGAAGGAGAACTCGAGGGTCTTGATCTTCTCGAGCCTGTCCTTGCGGTCCATCTTCTCGAGGAGCTTGATGCGGGACTGCACGAGACCCACGAGCCTCGCCTTGGCCCTGAACTGGGTGATGAACTCTTCCACTTCCTTGCGCTTACGCTCGTCGTTGACGCGGGTCTTTTCGTAGACATCCTCGTCCTGGGCGATCTGGGTGTAGTACTTCTCCGTGTCTCCCTCGATCTTGCGCATCCTTCTCCGGTGGATGCCCATGGTATGGGTGACGATCCTGTCCATGAAGGTGCGGTCATGGGTCACCAGGATCAGCTCCCGGGGCCACATGTTCAGGAACCGCTCGATCCACCGGATGGAGGTGATGTCGAGGTAGTTGGTAGGCTCGTCCAGGAGCAGCATGTCCGGGTCGGACACCAGCACCTTGGCGAGATTGAGCCTGACCTGGAATCCACCGGAGAACTCGCCGGGGCGGCGGTTCATGTCCGCCTGGGAGAAACCCAGGCCCGACAGGACCCGTTCCACCTTCCAGTGCTGCTCCTTCTGGGCGGCGGGGAGCCCCGTCATGCCTTCTCTGAGCACCGTGTCCTCGGTGAAGCCCAGGTGTTGAGTGACGTAGCCGACCCGGTAATTTTTGGGAATGACTATGGATCCCGAGTCCGACTCCTCTTCACCGGTGATGAGTCGCAGCAGGGTGGTCTTGCCGTGGCCGTTCCGTCCCACCAGACCCACCCGCTCCCGGGGATTGATCTTGAAGCTGATCCCCTCGAAGAGCACCTGGGGGCCGTAGCTCTTCCAGAGGTTCTCTACGCTGATCATGCGCCTAGATTATATATTGGCGGCCATGCGTCAAGGAAGAAATACACGCAAGGATATTTCCTGTGCACCTTCGTTGGCATAAGGTACCGCTGTGGTTAAATTCCCTTGATAATACAGCAAAATAAGGTGTATTATAATAACGAATGCAATGAATCTGAGGTGGAAATCCATGCAGGGAGGTCAAACCATGAACGTGCGGCCCTCACTCCTGGCGACACTGCGTTTTCTCCCGGGTATTCCCTTCATTCTCGTCCTGTTCTGCTCCTGTGGAGGAGGCGGTTCCGGGGGGAGCGCAGAGCAGGATCTCCCGTCTTCAGAGGAGGTGTCTTACCTGTATATCGGAGAGTATGATTATGGAGCCGATGGTTCCATAGAGGATCTTTGCAGGTACTGCTACAACGGGGATGGGATTTTGATCAGATATGAGTTCGATGAGGGGGGCGACGGGACCGTTGACATGGTGCACACCTATGTATGGGACATGTCGTTTGAGCCCCCGAGGATTCAGAGGAAGGAGGCCGACCTGTTTGACGACGGATCGATCGATGCCGTGGAGTACCTCTGCTACGATGACACTGGGCTCAAGATCAGGTCGGAAATCGACAATGACAACAACGGCGCCATCGATGAGTTGGTGTACTATGGATACAACAGTGCGGGTGAACTCATCTTGGAGGAGCATGACGTATCATGCGACGGCTCCGTGGAGTACTCCTTCATGTCTTTTTATGACAAGAAGGGAAATCTTTCGCACGCCTATTACTATTACGGGAACGATCCCGTCGTGGATGGCACATATCAGTACTTCTACGATGCATCAGGCAGGCTCATCCGCATGCAGTGCGATGTGTATGCGGACGGCGTGATCGATCTCGAGGTCTCCTACCGGACGGAAATCCTCTGATGGAGAAGCCTCCCTCACCCAGAAGGGGAGCTTTGGTAAACAGAGGATAAGATCCTACCTCAGGACAAGGCTCAGCAACGGCCAGAGCCTATCCATGTTTTCCGGGGACCGGATCCGTCCGAAGATACCCTTTCTCAAGGTTCCGAAGAAGGCATTGTGCATCATGAGTGAGCGCACGTGGGGATTCATGCGCATGGCCTTCTCGAAGGCGGATAGATTCGTATCCGTCCATCCCCCTGCATTCAGGGTATCGGCGGCCAGAGAACCTGCAGCGTAGCCGATGAGAAAGGACGTCCTGATGCCGCTGCCTCCCCGCGCCTGCACATGGCCGAGGGCATCCCCTGCCAGGATGAGGCCCGTCATGGGTGAGAACGGATAGCGCATGCCCCCCATGGGGACAAAGGTCTGAAGCTCGTAGGTGGTGCTGGTGTCTTTCAGGAGGCGGTCAAACAGCGGGTGGCAGGCACGGAACCCGTCGAAGGAAAGGGCCTCGGTGTTCCCCGGTGAGGTGTCCATGAGGATGAACTCGGCCTCGCCTCCTCCCCTCGGGAACATGGTGCCCACCACGAGCCCGGAAGGGGCCAGGTGGAAGTGATACTCGAGCCGGTCCTCGGGGCCGGAGAAGCCGGTCACGAGACGTTTGTGCACCTTCATGTCCATGCCTGAGCGGTCCTGGGTGATGCCCATGGACGCAGAGCCGCCGCATCCACCGCAGAGAAGGACGGTGGAGCCTGGGAAGGTCACATCCTCCGAACCCCTCCGGGCCTCGACGCCTTTCACCTGCCCATTTTCCCCGGCGATGAGATCCAGTGCCCGGGTCCCCGCATGCAGGGTCACGCCTTCTCTGCAGACCGTCTCGGTCAGAAGTCCGATCAGATCGGGCCAGGATATGATGATATTGGGGTTCCGGATCTGCCTGTCCACATGCTTCTTGCCGGAGTGGGAGTAATATCTCCGCCTGTTCACCATCCTCAGGGCGATCCTGTCAAAGAAACCACCTCCGAGGAGCCTTTCCATGTGTTCGTCGAAGCGGATGGTCTCTCCCCTGCGAACGGCTCCGGGCACTTCGTCCTGCTCGAGCATGTCTACGTGCATGCCTTTCCTGGTGAGGCCGAGGGCTGCCCCGAATCCCGCCGGGCCCGCCCCGATGACGATGACGTGCATATCCATGGCTAAGAAATACCACGAGTTGCTGCTTCGGGCCATGCATCAAATCGAGCCGCGGTGTATGATAGATAAAGGCAAGAATAGATATAACTGCCTTGGAAAATATAATCTGCCATGCACATTTGCACGTAATTATATGACGATAGATTCATATATAACGGCAATGTTTGAAATAATAACCGATATAATCCTTGCCTCTCGGCATGAAATATCTTATGGTGAGTGTCAGATACGAGTTTGGTGCCTCTTGATAATTGATACGAGGCCCTAGAGCCCACTGACAGCACTCTCAGTGGGTTTTTTTATCGGAATGCGTGATTCAGGAGGGGTGTTCAGCCAGCCATTTCCCGGCAGGGATCGTCTTCTTCAGCAGGGCCTTGTAGTGGTCCAGGCAGGTCATGCGGATGAATTCATCGATATCCGCGTACTTGCCGGGAATCGGCAGGATCGATGCGGCAAGACCGTGTTCCTGGATGAGGCCGACGGCAGCACGAGCAGAGGCTCTCCGTCTTTCTCCGTTCCCTAGGGCGAGGATGAAATGACGGCACCCACAGGCCTCGGCGGTGTTCAGCTTCTTTGACGTCATGCCCCCCGATCCCACTCCCATGACGGGCATCATCCGGATCTGGTCGAGGAGCAGGGCATCGAAGAACCCTTCCACCACGATGACGTCCTTTTGTCTGCGGGAACGATAGAGGAGAAAGGGGACGTCATCGAGTCCCTCCATGGAGGTCAGCGGGGTGTACGATCCGGGTCCTTTCCCGGTTATGTCCCTGTGGACGAGACCCATGAGACGGCCCGAGGAATCCCTGAAGGGGACCACGAGTCCCGCGCCGGCCGTCCGGTTGAACCCCTGCGACCCGGAGAATGGAGTCCCGTCTTGGCTCGTCCGATCCGCTGCGTGCAGGACGCCGAGTGTCTCTTCATACCCGGGGTAGTATCCCAGGCCCATGCCCTTCACCTCGCCGGTGGCGTATCCCCGGTCATAGAGGTAATGGAGGGCTTCTTCCCCCTGCGGCGACCAGAGACCGGTGATGAAGAACCCCATGAGGCCTTCCAGAATCTGACTCTTCAGGAGGTCCTGTCTCCACTGTGTTTCATCGTACCCCTGGACTTCCAGTTCTGATGCCATGGCCAGCCGTGTCATCACATCGTAGAAGGAAAGGCCTTTTCTCTCCATGAGATAGTGTATCCAGTCCCCCCTGCGGCTGCAGGCAAAGCAGAAATACTCAGGCCTGTCGTTGTAGATGACCATGGTGGGCAGGGTGTCTTCATGGAACGGGCAGCAGGCGATGTAGCCGGTACCCTTCCGCTGAAAACCGGGGAGGTCCTGGAAGATCTCCCGCTGGTATTCACGGTCAAGGAGCAGAGCAAAGATGCGTGAAAGCGATGATTCCATATGTCACCTTTCCCTTGCATGGGTCGTTGTAGTTCTAGAAATGTTCACGGTAAAAAGCAAGAGAAGGATTCTCCGGCATCAGTCGACCGTTCAGCTCGTACGGTGAGAAATGTCCATTAAAAACCTTATCCATCCAGTACGGATCGGACCTTGTCCGTAAGCGCACCGAGGCTGAACGGCTTCTGGATGAACATGACCCCCTGCTCGAGGATGCCGTGGTGGGCGATGACATCGTTGGTGTAGCCCGACATGTAAAGCACCTTGAGAGAAGGTCGGTCTTCCTTGAGTTTTTCGTAAAGCTCCCTGCCGTTCGTGGCCGGCATGATCACGTCGGTGAGCAGGAGATCGATGTTACCCTCGTGTTCGTGGATGGTGCGGAGGAGTTTATCCACATCATCTGCGGTAATGACCCGATAACCGTGTTTTTTCAGGATGTCGCAGGTCATATCACGCACGCTGCGATCGTCCTCGGCCACGACCACGGTCTCATTGCCGCGCTGGCCCAGGGTTATTTTCGCCGATTCGGGGATGCACTCCACGGTGCCTTCGACACTGGGCAGGTAGAGCTTGAAGGTGGTCCCCAAACCCGGTTCGCTGTACACCGATACGTGCCCGCCATGCTGCCTGATGATGCCGTACACGGTGGCGAGGCCCAGGCCGGTCCCCTTGCCCCGGTCCTTGGTGGTGAAGAAGGGCTCGAAGATATGCTCCATGATCATGTTGTCGATACCGGTCCCGGTATCGCTGAAGCTCATCACCACATAGTCCCCTGGGACAACCCCATGGTGAATCCTGGCATAGGACTCGTCCAGGGCGGCATCGTTGATCTCTATGGTTATGATGCCTCCATTGGGCATGGCATCGGCGGCATTCACCGCCAGGTTCATGAGGATCTGGCCGACCTGGCCGGTATCCACCCGGACGGCACCCTTGGTGATGCTCTGCCTTATCTGGATGGAGATGTCCTCGCGGATGGTCCTTCTGAGCATCTTGCCGTAGCTGGCGACCACTGCGGCCAGGTCCACGACCTTCATGTCGAGCACCTGTTTTCTGCTGAAGGCAAGGAGCTCATGGGTGAGGTTCCGTGCACGGTCGGCTGCGGTCTTGACCTGCATGATGCTGTCATAGTTAGGATCGTTTTCAGGGAGATCGGCGAGGACGATCTCCGAATAGCCGAGGATGGGGGAAAGCATGTTGTTCAGGTCATGGGCCACGCCTCCGGCGAGTCTTCCCACCACCTCCATCTTCTGGGCCTGGCGGAGCTGATTTTCCATTTTCAGCTCTTCCGTAATATCGCGGGCGATAACGACATACAGATAGGGATCTCCTTTATCATTCTTGAGCAGAAAAGATGAAGCGAGAGCAGGGAAAGTGGTACCGTTCTTCTTCATATGAAGAAGCTTTCCCCGACCGTTCCCATTTTTCCTCACCTCTTCCATGAAGGGTATGACCTCGTTCATCATCTGATTCTCGGAGTGGAAGAGGTCCATGGTCTTTCCTTTGATTTCCTCATGGGTGTATCCGTGCATCTCGGCCCATGCCCTGTTCACATAATGGACAGTTCCGTCGAGGCCCACCATGCAGACACCGTCGAGGAGCTGTTCGATAGTCTCGCTGTGTCGACGGATGAATTCCTCGGCCTGTTTTTTCTCAGTGATGTCCCTGACGCACTCTATGGCACCCATGATGTTGCCGTCCTTGTCGTAGAATGGGGCTGCAATGGCCCATACATGGGCGCCTTTGCCTCCATGGAGGGCGGGTGCGAACGACTCGCAGATGATCTTGTCCCCCTCTCTCATGATGAGGTCGTACCTGGAGCTGATTTCCCGGTTGTCTTCAAACACGAGGTCGAGAAGGAGTGGCCGGGCTTCCTTATAGAATATCCTCGCATACTCCCTGTGGCCCTTACCCAGGATCTTTTCTTTGGGGATCCCCGAAATGTGCTCCATGGTCCTGTTCCATGCGATGAGTTTTCCGTTTCTGTCCACGGCGAAAGTGGCGTCAGGGAGGAAGTCGATCAGGTTTGCCATCATCCGCTGGGACTGATGAATCTTCTCTTCCGCAAGCTTGATATCCGTTATGTCCACAGACACCCCGAGCATGGCGGGGCCGGACATATCTGAGAAGATGAATGGGATCACCGTGGTCTGTACAAAGCGCTTCCTGCCCTGCGCATCGTGGAGCTCTTCCTGGATGACCTGCACGGATGTACAGCCGGATACCGGGTCGAGGCTTTCCTGAACGGATTTTCCGGACATATCGGCAGATCGGTCGAAGGTGGAGTCCATCCGGCCGATGAGATCCTGCACCGTGGTCCCCAGGAGATCGGCCGTGGCCTTGTTTGCCAGAACAAACCTGCCGTTGCCGTCCCTGGCATAGATGTAGTGAGGCACCATGTCGATGATCTGCCTGAGCCTCCGCTCCTCCATTTCAAGGCTCCTCTGCCTATGGGAGAGCCGTTCGACCATGGTCCCGAACTCCCTGGAAAGGATCCCGATCTCGTCCTTTCGATCCGTTGGGTGATACTCTGCCGTTTCAGGGGAATTCCCGAAGTGAAGGACGTGTCTGGTGAGTTCGCGTATGGGTTTGAGGACCATGACTCCCAGCAGGATGGATTCCACTGCAAGGAAGATGAGCCCCAGGCCGATCATGGAAAGGAAACCCATGGTGGTCGCCCACCTCCCCTTTTCCATGACCTCCCGCGTTATTGTAGCCTTCATGATAAAGACGGGACGACCCATGATGTCAGGTACCATGGCATAGGCATGCTTCACCGTGGGGGAGGCATCCGCAAGTCTCTTCAGGGACCCGGATTGGAGAAATGAACGGGCTTCTCCGTCCATATTCCGATCAAGGACGGAGAGTGACTCCAGGTGGATATTTACCTGCTCGGAGAGCGTCTCGGTCCATTCCCTCGTGAAGAACCTGCCCATGACCATCGATCCATGGCTCGGCCCTTTGTTCTCAGAGGTCAGGATGGGGTTCGACGACAGAACGAGGACTCCGTAACGGGTATTGACCACCCCGCTCGTAGATCTCCCCGGGGTTTTCTGCAGGACGACCCTGCGGAAGGTATCGGGGCTGAGCTCGGTCTTGAGGTCGAGAGGGATCTCCTCCTCGATGGACTCACCATATGTCCTGCCCCACACCAGATTTCCTTTTGTATCATAGATATGGATGAGGTTGAGTCTCTGGTCCTGGAAGACCTGATGGACGAGGTTTGCCGCAATGAACGCCCTGTTCCCGTCCATGGCGAAACGGTATGTGTCGTCCCAGGACGACCAGTCATGGACAAAATTGTCCAGGTGTTTGATATCCCTCTCGAACGCCGCCAGGGATCGCTCAAGGTTGCGTTCTGCAAGCTTGTTGTCAAGGTCGAGGAAGCTTTGAATCACAAAGACCCTGAATATGCCGTACAGGCCGATGGCCAACACGACCATCAGGGAGATGAGGATGATGGACATCCTGCCTGTGAGTTTCATGCCTGCGCCCTCTTGGTTGTTTCACGGCTCGGATTCATTCCAGCAATATCAACGACAGCATAGTATATATCGGCGCAAGAGGCACGTTTCTCCAGGAAGAATATTAGATGAAATTTCGAAGCGTTAAAGCAAGATAAAATCAGCGGGCCTTCACGGGACAGGCGACCCGGTGTTCCATGCCCACATCCACCAGCTCAGGCACCGTGAGGCTGCAGGCAGGTTCAGCATAGGCGCAGCGGGGATGGAAGCTGCATCCCGACGGAGGATTGATGGGGCTCGGGATCTCGCCCTTGGGCATGGGGTGGGTCCTGCGGAACTTCGGGTCAGGCACTGGGACGGCATCGAGCAAAGTGGCCGTGTACGGGTGCACCGGATTCCTGAAGATCTCTTGAAGGGGACCTATCTCCACGATCTTTCCGAGGTACATGATGGCGAGGTGGTCGCAGATGTACTTGCAGGTCGCCAGGTCATGGGTGATGAACAGGTAGGTGAGGTCGAATTCCTCCTTGAGCTTCACCATGAGCTCCAGGATCATGGACCGAACCGATACATCGGCCATGGCGATGGGTTCGTCCGCCACCACGAAATCAGGGTTCGTGACCAGTGCCCTGGCAATGACCACACGCTGGCGCTGGCCTCCCGACACCTGATGGGGGTACTTCCGATACAGGAAGGAGGCGGGCGACAGGCCCACCTTTTCCATCATGGCCAGGGTCAGTTCGCGTGCCTTAGTGCCGTCTGCAACCCCGTGGATCCGCAACGGGTGAGAGATGGCGTCTCCTATGGACATGCGTGGGCTCAGCGAGGCATACGGGTCCTGAAAGATCACCTGCATCTTCTCCCTCAGGCATTCCATCTCGCCGGAGGAGTATGCGGTAATGGACTTGCTCCGGTAGAACACCTCTCCCGAGGTCTGCTTCAGGAGCCTCAGGATGAGCCTGCCCGTGGTGGTCTTTCCAGAACCGCTCTCACCCACAAGGCCCAGGACCTCTCCCTTCCTGATGGCGAAGGACACGCCGTCCACGGCGCGGACGAACTTTTTTTCCCTGGTGAAGAGGTTGGCCATGAACCCCTTCTGCAGAGGGAAGTGCATGGTGAGGTTCTCCACCCTGATGAGGTCTTCGGTCATGGCCTCTCCTTGTAGAGCCAGCAGTTTACGAGGTGTCCGTTCCGGGCGGCGATTGGCGGCCGTTCCTTTCTGCAGATGTCCATGGTGTGGGGACAGCGTGGATGGAACACGCACCCTGCAGGGGGGTCGACGAGATCGGGAGGGCTGCCGGGCATGGTCATGAGCTTCGGCTGGTCGAGCCTGATATTCGGTATGGATGCGAGGAGACCCCTTGTGTAAGGGTGCAAGGGATCGTGGAACAGGCTTCCCGCCGGGGCCACCTCCGCGATGGCGCCGCCGTACATCACGGTGATCCGGTCTGCGAGCTGGGCGACATTGCCCAGGTTGTGGGTGATGAGGATGATCGTCAGGTTGAACCGGTTTTTGAGGTCGTTGAGGAGGTCGAGAAACTGGGCCTCCACGATCACATCCAGGGCCGTAGTCGGTTCGTCGGCGATGAGGAGGTCGGGGTTCATGATCAGGGCCAGGCCGATCATGATGCGCTGACGCATGCCCCCGGACATCTGGTGGGGGTACTCATGGAGCCTGTCTTTCGCTATCCCCAGGCTTTCCAGCATCCTTTCGGCCAGGACCAGGGCATCCTTTCTTCCCAGCCCCTTCTCATGAGTCTTCAATGTCTCCACAAAATGGTCGCCTATGGAATAGAGAGGGTTCAGCGAGGTGAGCGGATCCTGGAATATCATGGCGATCTTCGAACCGCGCAGTGCCAGGAGCTCTCTCCTGTCCATGGCCGCGATGTCCCTGTCACGGTACAGGATCTTCCCCCCGGAGATCCTTCCCGGGGGCCTCAGCAGCCTGAGGATGGAGAATCCCAGCGTGGATTTTCCGCACCCCGACTCGCCAACCAGGCCCATCACCTCGCCCATTTTCAGTTCCAGGCTCACTCCCTGCACGGCCCTCACCGTACCGATATTGATGGGAAACTCCACATGGAGGTCCTGGATGCTGAGGATGGTATCGCCCGGGTTCATGGATCAGCGCTCCAAAAGCCTCGGATTGAGGATCTCGGCGAGCCCCTCACCCAGCATGGTAAAGCCCAGGGCCAGCAGCGAGATCATCATCCCGGGGAAGGTCACGAGCCACCAGACGCCCGAGGGCAGGTACTTCTTGCCCATGGCGAGGTCCATGCCCCAGTCCACAATGGATGGTGGAAGGCCGAGACCCAGGTAGGTGAGCGCGGCCTCGATCATGATGGCGTCGGCGACATTCAGGGTGAACACCACCACCGTGGTGGCGATTACGTTGGGAAATATGTACTTTCCCAGGATCGTGAAGCTCCCGGCGCCGATGGCGCGGGCCGCCTCGACGTACAGTTCCTGTTTGATGGCCAGGGTCTGTCCCCTCACCAGACGGAAATAGGTGGGGATATAGATGACCGCCACCGCGAAGGTGATGTTGAGCACGCCCGGGCCGAACATGGCGGCCAGGGCGATGGCCAGGATCAGCCCGGGAAAGACATAGACCGCATCCATGACCAGGGAGAGCGACCGGTCCACGGCTCCCCCCGCATACCCTGAAATGAGGCCGAGCAGAATGCCGAAGAACGAGGAGATGACTGCTGCGAGAACCGAGACGCGCAGGATGGTCTGCGAACCGAACACGATACGCGACCAGACATCCCGCTGCAGGTTGTCCGTTCCCATAAGGTAAGGTCCGCCGGGTGCGGCCAGCTGCGGCCCTGCGTCCTGACGGTAAGGGTCGAAGGGGGCAATGAACGGGGAGAAAAAGGCCATGGCCAGAATGGCGATGATGATGAGGGCGCCGACGCACAGGATCCACCACTCCACGCCGTATTTCCTGCCCATCCCGGCGAAGAACCGTATGGGCCGTGCCAGGCCTCGTGCCATAGAATAGTTCATGGTCTCCTTGGTCGCCTCTCCATGAATTCTAGTACCGTATCCGCGGGTCCACGATCGCGTAGATGATGTCCACCAGCAGCGATATGAACGCCACCATGAGGGCGAACACGATGATCACCCCCTGGATGGTGGGATAATCCCTCAGGTATATCCGTTCCAGCAGCAGCCTGCCCATGCCCGGCCAGGAAAAGGTGGTCTCCGTGAGGATGGCGCCTGCCATGAGCAGCGCCACCTGGAGTCCCATCATGGTGAGAATGGGGATGAATGCGTTTTTCAGGGCATGCCGGTACACGATGGTGCCGTGCCCGATGCCCCGGGATTCGGCAGCCAGTATGTAGTCCGCCTTGAGCACGTCGAGCATGTTGGCCCTGGTCAGGCGCACGAAGATGCCCGAAAGGGTGAGGCCCAGGGTGAAGGCCGGCAGGACGAGGTGCAGCAGCACGTCTCCAAAGGCTGTCCAATCCCTCATGAGCAGGGTATCGATGAGATAGAAACCGGTGTTTTCGAAATCGGAGGGGAAGATCCTGGCACCGGTCCTCCCGGCAATGGGGAACCAGTCGAGCCAGATGCCGAAGACGAGCTGGAGCATGAGCCCCAGCCAGTAGACCGGTATGCAGTACACCACGATTCCGTAGAGCCGTATGGCCGAGTCGCGCATGGTCCTGCGCTTGTCTGCGGCATAGGCCCCGAGGAAAATGCCGAGCACCAGGGTGATGAGCATGCCGAAGGTGGTAAGCTCGATGGTGGCGGGAAGCTTGTCGGAGATGGCCTCGGTGACCTCCTGCTGGAGCACCATGGACTCTCCGAGGTCGAGGTGGCAGACCTTCCAGATGTAATCAGCATACTGGATGTACATGGGGCGGTTCAACCCGAGCTGTTCGCGCTTCTGCTCGATGACCTTTTCCGGTGCATGGCCGCCAAGCATGGCGGAGACCGGGTCGCCGGGCATGAGCCTGAGCACAACGAAGATGATGGTGAGGAGAATGAGGACCATGGGAATGGTCATCAGCGTCCTCGATATGATGTACCTGACCAGGTTTCTCATGGTGTTTTCTTGCTTACATCCCTGCTTTGCATAAAAAAAGAGCCGGGCTTTCGCCCGGCTCCTTGTAGCATATCAGAGACTATTTTGCACCCCGGTAAATGGGCCCGTAATTGAACTGGAGCGTGGGTGACAGGAGGATGCCCTTGACGTCCTTCTGGGCGAACACATACAGCGTGCCCTGGTAGATGGGGGCGGTGGGAACCTCGTCGGTCCACATCTTCTGAATCTTCTTGTACATGGCGGTACGCTTCTTCATGTCCGTCTCTTTCTGTGCGTCGTTGAACATGGTGTCCCACTTGGGATCCGAGAAGAAGATGCCCATGCCGCGGGATCCCTCGGTCCCTGCAAAGGCGGCGGTATAGTTGTCCGGGTCGATGTAGTCGGGGTACCACCCGAGGAGGAACACCGGCATGACCTTGTTGGTCCAGTTATCCCGGTAGGTTGCCCACTCAGCGGATTTCACCTCCACGTTCATCACGCCTGTGGCATCGAACTGCTGCTTGAGGACCGCCGCCATGTCGACCTCACTGTCTCCATAATGGGACGGCGTATACCAGAGCTCGAAGGTGAGCTTGTTCTTCTCGTCGTATCCCTTTGATTTGAGGAGCTTCTTGGCCAGGGCGATATTGCCGTCTCCGGGATAGGTCTTGAAGCTGTCTTCATGGGACCACATGCCCATGGGCACCATGGAATACAGCGGGGCGTTCTGCCCGAGGTAGACCTTGTCGAGCATAGGCTTCCGGCTGATGGCCGCGGCCACGGCCTGGCGCAGGACCTTGTCGTCGAAGGGTTTGCCTGCGCAGCGGAAGCAGAGATACCTGATGTACGGCCCCTGGGCCATGATGGTCTGGACCTTGGTGGATTTCTGGAGATCCTTGATGTCGGCCGGGTTCAGGGATTTGAAGGCAAAGTCGATCTCACCCTTTTCCAGGGCAAGCCTCATGGTGGTGGCATCGGCGAAGTAACGGATGACGATCCTCTTGTTCTTGGGCTTCTCGCCGTAGAACATGGGGTTCGCTTCCAGCACCACCTCCTCGTCTCTCTTGAACGATACCACCTTGTAGGGACCGAGGCCCACCATGTTCCCGCCCTTGAGCTCCGACGGATCGCGGACGAGCTTGTCCTTGGGATAGATGTTCGGGTTCAGGGGGTAGTACGGCACGGAGGCCACCAGCGACGGGAAATATGACACCGGGTTTTTGAGGATGAACTTCACATGCAGCGGATCCACCACCTCGACCTTATCCACGAAATCGGTCACCAGCCAGGCCGGGTCCCCCTTGAGCTCCATGACGCGGTCGATGGACCACTTCACGACCCCTGCATCGAAAGCGGTGCCGTCGGTGAACTTGAGGCCCTTGCGCAGCTTGAACGTATATTCCTTGCCGTCCTTGCTGATGGCGTATGATTCCGCCAGGCCCGGGACGATGTTGGTCTTTCCGGCCGGATACCTGAGCAGGCCCTGGTAGACATTGTAGAAGATCTCCCAGGTGTGGAAGTCATAGGCCTTGGCCGTGTCCATGTCGCTGACCTTCTCGGTGGTGCCGTAGACGATGGTGTCCCCCTTGGCCGCAGAGCCCACCGTTGGTATGAATGCCAGACAGAGTGCCACCAGACTGAAAACGATTATATTCCGAACCCTCATACAACCCTCCTCCCTCTTCGAATTCTGATTTTCACCCCTCTTCCTTCATCCATGCCCGTGAACCTGCCGGCGGCAGTGTTTGCCGAGAAGAAGCCGATACAGGGGGCGAGATGTGAAGGAATAAGGATGTCATGCCCTTGGGATGGTATATGACCTCTGGACTCATCAGTATCATGGTAAGAGGCTGCCCTGTCCCAGTCAAGTGCTATCTTGCGGGTATCTCCTCCGAATTCGGGCGTTTCAGTGATGAATATCGGGTGACAATGGCGCAGAGAAATGATAACGGTGTTACATTAACGGTGTTATTGATTGTCGGCGGCATTATTGACCATGGGGGTGCACGTATGAAGACGGCTCATCAAGGGGGCCACAGGGTCACCCTCCTCTTCGAGATCAAGGGTAATTCCCTGGATGACGGGCCCGGCATACGGACCGTGGTCTTCTTCAAGGGATGCCCGTTGAACTGTGCATGGTGCCACAATCCCGAGAGCAAGAGCCCCGGGCAGGAGATCGCCTACGATCCGAACACATGCATCGACTGCGGCAGGTGCAGGGAGGCATGTCTGGAACAGGCGATCTTGCCGGGAAACCCTCACTCCATAGACCGGACCCGCTGCACCTTGTGCTGCGCCTGCATCGATGCATGTCCCTCCGGGGCCCTAACACGGGTGGGATTCGAGAAGACAGTGGAAGAGGTTGTCCGTATTGCCCTCAGGGACAAGCCGTTCTTCGACAACTCGAAAGGAGGCGTGACCCTTTCCGGGGGAGAACCCACGATGCACATGGACTATGTCGCAGACCTTGCCCGCGGCTTGAAAGAGGAGAAAATCCACGTACTCCTCGAAACATGCGGGTTCTTTCCATACGATCGGTTCCGGGAGCTCCTCCTTCCCCACCTGGATGCCGTGTATTTCGATCTCAAGATCTTCGACGATGCCCGCCACCGTACGTATTGCGGCGCTTCGAACAACCGTATCCTGGATAACTTCAGGAGCCTTGCTCATGAAGCCACCGGGTCGGGGCTCGCCCTGCTCCCCAGGATACCCCTTGTGCCGGGCATCACGGACACGGACGACAACCTGCATTCCATAGCGGCATTTCTGCAGGAGTGCCGCGTATCGAAGGTCGACCTTCTTCCCTACAATCCCCTCTGGCATGACAAGTGCCGGAGCATAGGCGCAGATACGGGCATGGCCGTCGGACCGGGGATGAACGGCTTCATGCACCGTGACCATGTGCGGCACTGCTGGGATATCATCCGTAGGTGCGGACTTGCCGGAAAGGACGGGTAAAGCGGATCCCGCTTGACACTTCCGTGCATGCCCACTAAGATGCCTGGAAGAAACAGAGCATAACAGCCTGTCGGGAGCTCGGACAAACCGGGCTGAGAGGGGCCCTTGCCGGTGATAATACGTGCTGTGGGCCTGCCCGTTGAACCTGAACCGGATAATGCCGGCGGAGGAAAAGGCATTACAGCGAAAGTCACCCCCCGCCGGGGTGGCTTTTTTATTTTCACAAGCATTAGGAGATGGAACATGAACACTCATAAGATTTTGGTCCTCTGCATCATCTCTGCAGCCGTGGCATGCACGATCCCGGCGTGCACGAAACAGGAAAAGGCATCCGAGCCGCCCGAGCTGACCGTCATGACCCATGACAGCTTCAAGGTCAGTGAGCGGATCATCAAGGACTTCGAGCAGTCCTATGGATGCAAGGTCGTCATCCTCAAGTCCGGGGATGCGGGCACGGCGCTCAACCAGGCGATCCTCTCGAAGAAGAACCCCCTGGCCGACATCTTCTACGGAATCGACAACACCTTCATGGGCAGGGCGCTGAAGGAGGATCTTTTCGAGCCCTACAACGCCCCGGGACTCCGCGATATCCCCGGAGAGCTCATACTCGACAAGAGCGGAAGACTCCTCCCCGTGGACTTCGGCGATGTCTGCCTCAACTTCGACAAGGCCTGGTTCGCCCGGAAGAAGATAACCCCGCCGGCATCACTCGAGGACCTGCTCAAGCCCGGATACAAAGACCTCCTCGTGGTGGAGAACCCGGCCACATCGTCACCGGGACTCGCGTTCCTGCTGGCCACCATCGGACATTTCGGCGAGGAAGGATACATCGAGTTCTGGAAGAAGCTGAAATCCAACGGCGTGCTGGTTTCAGGGGGATGGGAGGACGCCTACTGGGGACAGTTCACTGCCGCTTCCAAAGGGACCAGGCCCGTCGTGGTGAGCTATGCCAGCAGCCCGCCGGCCGAGGTCTACTTCTCCAAGACGCCCCTGGACGAGGCCCCCACCGCTGCCGTGGTCGAGCCCGGTACGGTCTTCCGGCAGGTGGAGTTTGCAGGTATCCTCAAGGGGACGAAGCATCCCGAATTGGCGAGACGTTTCGTGGACTACATGCTCAACATCCCCTTCCAGGAGGATATCCCGTTGCAGATGTTCGTTTTTCCCGCGAACAAACATGCCGGGCTGCCCGAGGTCTTCACCAAGTACGCGGTGCTGGCAGAGGAGCCGGTGGCTCTCAACCCTGACACGATCTCGACGAACAGGGAGGCCTGGATAGAGGCCTGGACGGATGCGGTCCTGAGGTAGAGCCATCAAGTACTGTTCCCGCATCCTCATCGCCGCGATACCGCTCGGATTCCTCGGGGTGTTTTTCTTCTACCCCCTGGCGAGCATTCTTGGGGTGAGCCTGCGGGAGGGGGGTCCCTGGGGTTCGGATGTCATAGGCCGGCTCTTCTCGTCCTGGATCTATGTGCGCGTGCTCTGGTTCACCACCTGGCAGGCTGCGTTGTCCACCGTGCTTACCCTTGCCGTCGCGCTGCCCGGCGCCTACGTCTTCGCTCGGTATCGCTTTCCCGGAAAGACCCTGATACTCTCGCTCACAGCGGTCCCTTTCGTCCTGCCGTCGGTGGTGGTCGCCGCGGCTTTCCAGGCCCTGCTCGGAGAAAGGGGGCTCCTCAACGGCTGGCTGATGGGCGCCCTGAACCTGCCGTCGCCTCCCATAACGCTCGACCATACCATCTGGTTTATCCTGCTGGCCCATGTCTTCTACAACTACTCGGTCATCGTACGGATCGTGGGCAACTACTGGTCGAGGCTCAGGCCCGTTACCGCCGAGGCAGCGAAGATGCTCGGCGCATCCCCGTGGAGGGTCTTCTTCGAGATCACGGTCCCCCTGCTCATGCCGGCGATCCTGGCGGCGTCCATGCTCGTATTCATCTTCTGCTTCTCCAGCTTCGGGGTGATCCTCATCCTCGGCGGACCCCGTTTCTCGACCATCGAGGTGGAGATCTACCGGCAGGCGGTCCACCTCTTCAACCTGCCCATGGCGGCCGTGCTGTCTCTGCTCCAGATACTCCTGACCCTGGCATTCATGGGTGTCTATACCACCCTGCAGCGGTCATCATCGCTGCCCGTGTACACCGAATCGCGCTCCGTCACGGAGAAAAGGATCACCGGCATGAAGGACTGGATCTTCGTGGGGGCAAACGGCCTCGTCATCCTGATCCTGCTGTGCGCCCCCATCGCCGCCCTCATGGTACGGTCCTTCCATGCCCAGGACGGCTTTACCCTGGATTTCTACCGGAGCCTGTTCATGTATCGGGACCAGTCCCTCTTCCCCATCGCCCCTATCGCGGCCACGCTGTATTCCGTGGGCTTCGCCCTGTCCACGCTCGTCCTCTCCGTCTCCATAGCGCTGCCCGCAGCCGTCCTCCTCACCTGGCACAGGTTCAGGATCGTCAGGTTCCTCGATCCGGTCCTCATGCTGCCCCTTGCCACCTCTGCGGTCACCCTGGGATTCGGGTTCATCATCGCCCTCGACGAGCCTCCTTTGAACCTGAGGACCTCCCTTGCGCTCATTCCCCTGGCCCATACGCTCGTGGCCTACCCCTTCGTGGTCAGGAGCGTACTGCCGGCCCTCAGGAGCATCCCTAAGGAGCTCAAGGAAGCGGCGTCCATACTGGGGGCCACCCCCCTGCAGGTTTTCTTCGGGGTAATCATGCCCATCGTGAGCAGGGCCGTCATGGTGGGGGCGGTCTTCGCCTTTACCATTTCCATCGGGGAGTTCGGCGCCACCGTACTGGTGGCAAGGCCCCAGACACCCACCATGACCCTGGCCATCTATCGCTTCCTGGGACAGCCCGGAGAGATGAACTACGGGTGCGCCATGGCCATGAGCACCCTGCTCATGGCCGTTACGGCCGGCGGGTTCCTCCTCCTTGACAGGATCCGGATTGCCCGGGAAGGTGAGTTCTGACATGCCTTTGCTCCAGGTCCAGGACATCAGCAAGACCTTCGACCGTACCAGGGTCCTCGACCGGGTTGCTTTTTCGCTGGACAAGGGCGGCATTCTCTGCCTGCTGGGCCCTTCGGGGTGCGGCAAGACCACCCTCCTGAGGATCATAGCCGGCCTTGAGACGCCCGACTCGGGGAGGATCGTCTTCGATGGCCGGGATCTGACCGGGGTGGAGCCCTTCAAGCGGTCCTTCGGCATGATGTTCCAGGAGTTCGCCCTGTTTCCCCACAAGGATGTTCTTGGGAACGTGGCCTTCGGGCTGAGGATGCAGGGGCTTCCCCGGGAGGAGATCATGGATCGGGCCCGGGAGATGCTGGCCCTGGTTGGCCTGTCGGACCACGAGAAAAGGAACGTCGCCGAACTCTCGGGAGGTGAGCGCCAGCGCGTCGCCCTGGCCCGGACGCTTGCCCCCAGGCCTCGCCTCCTCCTCCTCGACGAACCCCTGGGCGCACTGGACAGGGCCCTCAGGGAGCACCTCATGGTCGAGCTCAAGGCCATCCTGAAGACCATCTCCGTGACCTGCGTATTCGTAACCCACGACCAGGCCGAGGCCTATGCCATGGCCGACAGGATAGCGGTCATCGTGGACGGACGCATCGAGCAGATCGACCTGCCGGAAAGGTTGTACAGAAACCCTTACAACCCCACGGTAGCCAGATTTTTAGGGCTCCAGAACCTCCTGGAGGTCACCGTGTCGCCCGGAGGGACGGCGGTCAGCGAGTTCGGCCTTCTGCGCCTGAAGGATCTCGCCCAGGACAGAACCGGGCCGGCCGTCCTGCTCATTCAGCCCGATGCGGCGAGGATGATACCGGCGGGCATGTCGGAGAAAGAGCGCCTATTCAGGATAACCGGGATTGTCAGGAATTTCCTGTACCGGGGAAAATATTATACCCTCGAGGTAGAGTCATCCAGAGGCACAAGGCTGCTGTTCGACCTTCCTGACGACAGCCCGGCGCTTTCCGTGGGGCAGGAGGTGAGCATGTCCGTCGACCCGGAGGGGATTTCCGTACTGGGAGACGGGTAGCGGCCCGTCCAAGCGGACGGCCGCTCTCCGGTCCCGATCATTTCAGCCTCACCACCACAGCCCTCATTTCCGGGTGGGACAGCACCCGATGTGCGGCGAGGAGCTCGACATATCTCTCGGGCGGGATGATGCCTTCACGGCTCTCGATCGTCTGCTCCATGAGGATGCGGATGCGTCCGGGATGCCCTCCCGCATCCGGAGAAGGCCGCACGATGGATGTGCTCGACCGCACCTCACCCATTCCCACGAGGTCCACGGTCTCCTGCAGGGGGGGATACCGGAGGATATCGGCAACGCCTTCGGGAAGGAGGATCTCCACGGTCGAGTGCCCTGCCCTGTTCACGCCCCGATACAGAGGGTTGCTCCGATCGTCCGACAGCACATAGGAGATCCCCCGGCTCAAAGAGGGAACTCCCAGGGTCATGAGGTCGCCCTGGAGGATTGCATAGGAAGGTATCCGTACGGTGTACTCCTCCACCACCGGGTATTGTCCGGTCGAGACATTGTATGGGCTCACCGGCTCCGCCGACCTGCTCTCGGAAGATACGATCTCCTGGTATCGGCGCCGTCTCTCTTCAGGCGTCATCTCGTCGTAATTTCTCGAGAATCTTGCGGCGTCCATTCCGTAGAAGGTGCGTCTGTGGGTGACGAGGGCACTGCCCTGGGCATCCAGATCGATGGATATCCGGTGATCCGTGGCGTCCTTCAGCCGAGGCGTCGCTGCCCGTATGGTTTCCATGCCGCCGGTATGCAGATTGAGGCCCAGGTTCCCGTCGTTGGCCACTGCACCCAGTGCTGTGTACTGGTCGGTATCGCCAAGGTAGACATCGCCCTGTGTGGTCCTGATCTTCACGAGGACCGCACTGAACCACTCGATGGAGGGAAAGTCCATGAAAGGCTTCTGCAGAGCGGCAATGGCCGGTACGGATGAAGCGAGGACGAACTCCGGTTCATAGCCGATACCCTTGAGCATGGCATGGAGGAGTACCGCTATGTCGGCCTGTCGACCGTACCCGTCCGAGAGCGTTGTGTCTGCGGGACTGATGCGGGTAAGGGGGAGCTCGGACAGTGAGATGCCCACCACCTTGATATTCCTGGCGATGAAATCCCTGATGGCCGTGATCCGTTCGTCGCCGGCGGATCCGTGGAGGAGCGCTTGGGCCCTTTCGGCGGCAACACCCCCCTCATCGGACGCTTTCTGCAGCCCACGCAGGACATCCGCAGCAAGGGGCTTCCCGCCCTGGGGCGATGCAAACACGGTGGGCATGATGCTGTATACCGGGGGAAGATCCTGCTCGGGCCGGATGGGAGGCACATACCGGGCGGAGTATTCGATGACGGTCCGCCCTTGGGCGACGGTCCTCGTCTCCGTGACGAATCCATCCGCAAAAGGCATCCACGGACAGTCTCCATGGAAGCCGCTGTCGGCCTTCTCCATATGAAGAACCATGCCGTCCGGTATGCTGATGGACAGTTTTTTCCGCTCGATGGGCTCCTCTCCCTGGAAGACGCCGGTGATGAGAAACCCGGGGTCGTCCTTCTTTTTCAGGGTATAGCGGTATTCGATGACGCTCCCTTCCTGGAGGTGCGGGAGGCTTGCGACAAGGATCTTTCCTGCAGGGTATCGCGGTGCCATGCCGACCCATTCCTGGTCCATCACGTTGATCTCCCTGGGCTCGATCTTCGTGACGTCACCCTGGGGAGAGACGACCGCGGCCCTGTCCAGATTGACCTCCTCCCATACGGGATTGTAGGGTATGTGAATCTCGCTGAATTTCTTCTTCCCGGCATAGGTGAGGATCTTTATCTTCCTGCTGACCGTTTCCTCCAGGGAGGTCCGGTCGTTAACGGTGACCTCCACCGCCTCGTCAAGGATGACGGCATCAGGGTTGAAGCCGTCGTACCATGCCCCTGCCGCGGGGGACGAAGGTGTGAGCGAGAATGCAGGCATGAAACGGTTCGCCTTCTCCACCTTCCTGAGTGTCTCCTGGAGCTTCTGGTATTGCTCGGGTGTGTATTCGGTGCGGTTGAGCCGGAAGACATTCTTTCCCTTGAGGACGCCGTCCGAGATCTCCAGGGATCTCAGCCAGTCGGCCCCCGCATTGATGTCCGCCTCCTGAACGGTCTTCTCCCGAGGGACCCCGATGGAAGGGTCGAGCCGTATCGAGAGCGTCTCTTCCACGCCGCAGGTCGTATCGGTCATATAGGTGTATTTCCGCTCCCTGAGCCCCATCTTCTGGACCAGGTAATTGGTCAGTCCGAGGGTGTCGCCGAAGCGGAACAGGGGAAGGAACAGTACGCCGCCGCCCATAAGGGGGTATCTTTCCGCAGAGAACTCAATAACGGCCTGGAGGGCCTTTCCAGTATCCAGCATATTCTCGGGTCGTATGGAAAAATTCAGCAGCGCCGCCGTGGGGAGGACCTTCTTGAGGGATTTTTCGAAGTAATCCTTCCGCTCCATGTCCGATAGCATGGAAAGATGACCCCGGTATGCATTGTCGTTGATGCCCTCGAAGGTGAGCGTGGTGGTCCCGTGGAGGGTACCGTCCTCGTCCAGGGAGCCCTTCGTGTCTATCCGCATCATGTTCTTTTCCGCAGGCTCGATGGGGCTCGTCATCAGGGTTTCACCCGCGGGTGTGGCCGCCAGGTAGCTCATGTTGTTGAGGTAGGAGGGGAAGAGTTCCCTGGTGTTCTCGTCCGTGGGGTCCATGAGTTGGAACGACCCGTCTTTTTTTCTGATCCCGGCGATGGCGTGGTTGAAGAAGGGCTGGGGAACCTCGGGATCCTTTTTGGGGCCTTTCATGATGAGGACAGGGTATGCCTCGATGCCGGCGAGCCTCAGCATGGCGACCAGCAGGGCGGCCTTGTCCCTGCATACGCCGGCCCTGCGGTCGAAGGTCATGGACACGGGGTGAGGTTCGTAGCCCGGCGCCTCCGTCTCGGCGGTGATCCCGAGGTATCTGACCTGCTGGGAAACCCAGAAGAAGACCGCATCAATCTTTTCCTGGCGGGTCTTTTTCCCCTTCACCAGCCTCTGCACCGTGCTGCGCATGGCGGGCGTCGTCTGGTCGAGGTGGGGCTTGGAAAGGTTCCAATACCAGCGGGAAACGGTCTGCCAGTCGGGAATGGTGCTCACGAGAAGCCGCTGGGCCTGAGTGTACAGAGGCGGCATCTCGGGTTCCGCAAACGCTCTGGGCACGTCGTGTCCTGTCCACTGATAGACCGTTTCATCGCCTTCAACGGTCTTGAGGAAGGTCACGGTGCCGGGGATCTCGTTTTTCAGGATCATGCTTTTCAGAGGCCTGCCCGTGGGCGCCACGATGGTGATCCTGGCGTGAAGAATGGGATCGGTGCCCTCCAGGGGTATGAAATCGCTGAACTCCCCTGCCATGCGGGCCTTCACGAAATCATCGCGGGTGATGAAGTGGACCGTGTCCGTGATGCCCAACTCCGGGATGCTCACCTGGATCATGCGGTCGTTGGGGTTGTAGATGTTGGAAGACATCTGGGAGGAGTCCACCATCTCCCTGCTGTTCTTGGCCACGTCGACGGTGCGGGTGGAGCCGTCTTCGGAGATGACCTCGACCAGGGTGAACCGGGTGGTGTTATAGGGGATGGTAAATGAGGAAGTGAGCGTGCGGTAGCCGCGTCTGCCCTTCTCCGTGAGGACCTTGATATATTCCTCGAACCATTCCACGTAGGTTCCGTCAGGTGCATACTTCGTCCAGGTATGCTGGTCCACGACCACCACATCCGCATCCGGATATCGCTCAGAGGTGGCCGCCCGTGACTGCTCGACGATCTCTGCCGTATCCAGGGGATGCCACTCGACCGCCGGGGCGGGGATGGAACCGCACAGGATAGACAGGAGTATGTATACGGAAAGAATGGGGCTGCATGTCTTTAGAGTCTTTTGCATATGGCACACCTTTCAATCTCAAGAGCGGGCTTCAAGCTGATCACAAAACGACGGGCATGTAAAGGGCTGCTTTGGACTCGTGATGCCGTTCGTTCCACCATCGGAAAAGCCCTCCCGTCATTCCCTCGTTCCAGGGGAGCAAGGTCTCCCCTCATCACTTCACAGGTGAATAATCATCGCTGCAAACACATTGACACTGCCGATTCACCGGTTATTATATTACACACTATGACGATAGACAGATCATTGTGCGCAATCTGTGCCTGGAGAGGCGACTGCAACAAGAAGTTCATGTCGGGATCAGGCGTCCACTGCCCCGACTACACGAGGGACCTCACCATCCGGGCAGCGGCGGAGGAGAAGCGGGAAGAAAAGCCGAAGGTAAACAGCGGCGGGAAAAGAACCACAGGGATCCGTTTACTGTAATCCGGGCTCCCGGTTCTGATTTTCATTCCTTTCCCATTCCTTCCGGATCTCGAAGAGGGAGAGTGATCTCCGACAGAGAACCTTAATCTCTGCCAACGTCACCGGGCTGTTAGCCCCCTTCAGAAACCCATCTCATGCCCTCAGGGATGAGATGGGTTTTTTCGCGAGGTCAGTTCGAACCGGGTCAGCGTTTCCTCCGGTACTCGAGGCTCGCCTTGATGAAGTCCCTGAACAGGGGATGCACCTGCATGGGCTTTGATTTGAACTCGGGATGGAACTGGCAGCCGAGGAACCAGGGATGGTCAGGAATTTCGATGATCTCAACGAGTCCCGATTCCGGATTGCGCCCGCTGATGATAAGGCCTGCATCGGTGAGGGCCTTCTCGTATGCCGGATTGAACTCATAGCGGTGCCTGTGCCTCTCGCTGATCTCGCTCGATCCGTACGCCTTCATGGCATTGGTGCCCGGCTCGATGGTGCACCGGTATGCGCCGAGCCTCATGGTGCCGCCTTTGCGGGTGATGTTCTTCTGTCCGGGGAGAAAATCGATGACCGGATCCGAGGTCCCGGCATCGAACTCGGTGCTGTTTGCGGTTTTGAGAGAGCATACGCTCCGTGCGTACTCGGTGACCGCGAGCTGCATGCCCAGGCAGATGCCGAAGAAGGGTATGCCGTTCTTCCGTGCATGCCCGGCGGCCAGGATCTTACCCTCTGTACCCCTCTCTCCGAATCCCCCCGGGATGAGTATGCCGTCGATGTTCTCGAAGTATGGCGCCAGGTCATCCTTGCCCACCAGTTCGTCCGCATCCACAAAGACCCTGTTCACCTTCACGGAATTGAAGATGCCGCCGTGCTCCAGGGCCTCGTTCAGGCTCTTGTACGAATCGACGAGCCTGACGTACTTGCCCACCACCGCTATGTTGACCTTCTCCTCGCGGTTCCGGACCCTCTCGTTGAGGTCCTCCCACCCCTGCATGCGGGGTTCCCTGGTCCACATGTTGAGGTACTCGATGATGCGGTCGTCCAGACCTTCTCGGTGGAACTCGGTGGGCACCTGGTAGATGCTTTCCACATCCACGGCATTGATGACTGCACTCTTTTCCACATTGCAGAACAGGGCGATCTTCTCCTTGAGTTCGGTGGTGATCCTCTTTTCGGACCTGCACAGGAGGATCAGGGGCTGGATGCCTATCTCCCGGAGTTTCTGGACCGAGTGCTGGGTGGGTTTGGTCTTCAATTCACCCGCCGCGGCGATGTAGGGGATGAGGGTGAGGTGGATGTAGAGCACGTTGGCCTTCCCCATGTCGAAGCCGAACTGCCTGATGGCCTCCAGGAACGGCAGGGATTCGATGTCGCCGACGGTCCCGCCGATCTCCACGATGGCGATGTCGTTCCCCACGGCCGCAGCCTTTATCCTCTCCTTGATCTCGTCCGTAATGTGGGGGATGACCTGCACGGTCTTGCCGAGATACTCGCCGTTGCGCTCCTTCTGGATCACCGAGTCGTAGATCTGGCCCGTGGTGAAGTTGTTCCTTGCCGTAAGGATGCTCGACGTGAAGCGTTCGTAATGACCGAGGTCAAGGTCGGTCTCGGCTCCGTCATCCGTGACGAAGACCTCTCCGTGCTGGAACGGGCTCATGGTGCCGGGATCGACGTTGATATAGGGGTCCAGCTTGATGTTGCACACCGTGAGCCCCCGGGCCTCCATGATGGCGCCGATGGAAGCTGCCGCCAGTCCCTTGCCCAGGGACGACAGCACGCCGCCGGTTATGAATATGTATTTGGTGGATTTGTTTGTAGCCATGTTCAGCACCTTCCTCTTGGGTATATGGCTCTCAATCAATTAAAATCATGACATGGTTGTTTCGCCCGTATCTGCATCAGGGACATGAACTACATAGCAGGTGGCGTCCGTCGCTTCAAGGACATCCCGCAGAAACCTCCCGTCAATAATACTCCTGCAGTGCCTTCACCCGGATCGTATTCTCCTGAAGCGCCCTGATGGCCTCCGTCATGGCCCTGGCCGCGGCTATGGTCGTCGAGTACGGGACATTGTACCTTATGGCGCTCTGCCGGAGCGTGTAGGCGTCCTCGGTGGGCTTACGTCCTATGCTCGCATTGATGATGAGCTGGATCTGTCCGTTCATGATGGCATCCGCCACGTTGGGCCTGCCCTCGCTCACCTTGAGGACGGTCTGCACGTCCACGCCGTGGTCGTTCAGGTACGCCGCGGTGCCGGTGGTGGCCAGGATCGTGAAACCGAGGTCCGCAAAGACCTTCGCCACCGGGACGATGCGGGGTTTGTAGAAATCATGGACGCTGATGAACACGTTCCCCGACACGGGCAGGTCGCACCCGGCAGCCAGCTGGGACTTGGCAAAGGCCAGCTCGAAGGTGGCGTCGATCCCCATGACCTCGCCTGTGGACTTCATCTCCGGACCCAGGGAGATATTGATGTTGGGGAAGCGCTTGAAGGGGAACACAGACTCCTTTACCGAGACATGTCTGGGGGTGCGCTTCCGGGTGAAGTCGAGCTCCTTGAGGCTGCGACCCAGCATGACCTGGGTGGCGAGCTTGGCCACGGGGAGGCCGATGGCCTTGCTCACGAAGGGAACGGTCCGGGATGCCCTGGGGTTGACCTCGAGCACGTAGACGTCCGTGCCCTTGACCGCGTACTGGATGTTCATGAGGCCGATTACGCCGAGCTCCTTGGCGATTCTCTTCGTCTGGGTTTCGATCCGCCTGACGATCTCTTTCTTCAGCGTGGGCGGCGGGATGACGCAGGCGGAGTCACCGGAATGGATGCCGGCCTCCTCGATATGCTCCATGACGCCGCAGATCACGCACTGAGAGCCGTCGGAGAGCGAGTCCACATCGACCTCGATGGCGTCTTCCAGGAACTTGTCGATGAGGATCTGGTTATCGGGGAAGAGCTCCAGCACCTGCCCCATGAAGGTCATCAGGGTGTCGGGGTCGTAGATGATCTCCATGGACCTGCCGCCGAGCACGTAGGACGGCCTGACGAGGACCGGGTACCCGATGCGCCGGGCGACCTCCACGGCGTCCTCTGCGCTCGTGACCGTGGCGCTGGCGGGCTGCTTCAGGTCGAGCTTGTTCACGATGTCGAGGAAGAGCCTCCGGTCTTCGGCCCGATCGATGGCATCGGGCTGCGTACCCAGGATGGGGACGCCGGCATCGGCAAGCCCGCGGGCCAGGTTGAGCGGAGTCTGGCCGCCGAACTGCACGATCACTCCCTTGGGCTTTTCCCGTTCTATCACATGCAGGACGTCCTCAAGGGTGAGCGGCTCGAAGAAAAGCTTGCTGGAGATATCGTAGTCCGTGCTCACGGTCTCGGGGTTGGAGTTGATCATGATGCTCTCGTACCCCATGTCCTTGAGGGCGAACGATGCATGGACACAGCAGTAGTCGAACTCGATTCCCTGCCCGATGCGGTTGGGACCTCCGCCCAGGATGATCACCTTTTCCCTCGATGAGGGGGCCGCCTCGTCCTCATCCTCGTAGGTGGAGTAGTAGTAGGGGGTGTAGGCCTCGAACTCGGCCGCGCAGGTGTCCACCAGCTTGTATACGGGCAGCACGCCCTTTTCGTGGCGGAGTTTCCTGACGGTATGCTCGGTGGTGCCCCAGAGCACGGCGAGGTAGCGGTCCGAGAACCCGAGTCGCTTGGCCTCGTAGAGGGTATCGCGGTCAGGCCCCGACCGGGTGATCTCCTCCTCCGCGTCAACGAGCTCCTTGATGTGGTGGAGGAACCAGGGGTCGATGCCGGTCAGGCGCGAGACGTCGGCGATGGTGAAGCCGGAGCGCAGCGCCGTCGCAACCTGGAAGAGCCTCCGGGAGTTCGGATAGGTGAGCCCGGCCACGACCTGTTTCTTGTCCTCGGGGCTCATGATCGTCTTCGGCCCGCCCAGGCCGAACTGCCCGATCTCCAGGGAACGGACGGCCTTGTTCAGGGCCTCCTTGAAGGTCCTGCCGATGGCCATGGTCTCACCCACGGACTTCATGGAGGTGGTGAGGAGGTCATCGGTCTCGGGGAACTTCTCGAAGGTCCACCGCGGAATCTTTACCACGCAGTAGTCGATGGTGGGCTCGAAGGAGGCAAAGGTCTCCTTGGTGATGTCGTTGGGTATCTCGTCCAGGGTGTATCCGACGGCCAGCTTGGCGGCGATCTTGGCAATGGGGAAGCCCGTGGCCTTGGATGCCAGGGCCGACGACCGGGAGACCCGGGGATTCATCTCGATGACGACCAGTTCGCCGTCGGCGGGGTTCACGGCGAACTGCACATTGGATCCGCCCGTCTCCACGCCGATCTCCCGCATGATGGCAATGGAGGCATCGCGGAGTTGCTGGTACTCGAGATCGGTGAGTGTCTGGGCGGGTGCCACGGTGATGGAATCGCCCGTGTGGACGCCCATGGGGTCGACATTCTCGATGGAGCAGATGATCACCACATTGTCGGCCCTGTCCCGCATGACCTCCAGCTCGAATTCCTTCCATCCGATGACGGATTCCTCCAGCATGATCTCGCGGATCATGCTGGCATCGAGCCCACCCTTGGCGATGCGTCCGAGGTCCTCGGGGTTGTACGCGATACCGCCGCCGATCCCGCCCAGGGTGAAGGAAGGCCTGATGATGATGGGGTATCCCACCTCGTCGGCCACCCGATAGGCGTCGTCCATGGTCCTTGCGAATCCGCTCCTCGGTACCCGCAGGCCGATGTTTTCCATGGCCGCGCGGAAGAGCTCCCTGTCTTCGGCCTTGTGGATCACCTCTGGCCTCGCACCGATCATCTCGACGCCGTATTTTTCAAGTATCCCCCGGGAGGCAAGCTCTACCGACACGTTCAGCCCCGTCTGGCCACCGAGGGTGGGCAGGATCGCATCGGGGCGTTCACGCTCGATGATCAGCTCGATGATCTCCGGGGTGATGGGCTCGATGTAGGTCCGGTCGGACATGCCAGGATCGGTCATGATGGTGGCCGGGTTTGAGTTGATGAGCACGACCTCGTACCCCTCCTCCCGGAGGGCCTTGCATGCCTGCACGCCCGAATAGTCGAACTCGCACGCCTGAGAGATGATGATGGGGCCGCTGCCGATGATGAGAATCTTCCTGAGGTCAGTCCGCTTGGGCATGGTACACCTTTATCGTGATTTCACCTTTCTCGCGAGTGTTCCGGACACGGCTTCCTGGCTTACCCCCGCCGTTCTTCCAGTGAGCGCATGATGGTGTTCTTTATCACCTCGACATCCTCGCCGAGCAGGAATTTCACGGAGAGGCCTTCGAGGTACTCGTCCTTCCAGGGGATGTCGTACTCGTTGATGAGGTTTGTGATGTCGTTGATCTTCACCCCCATGATCTCTTTCTTCCGGGCCGTGCCGATATCCTCGTTGAAGTCAACCTGCAGCAGGAGCAGGTGGGTGATGATGCGCCGTGGACCCTGGATGGGGATGACGATGATGGAGGCATTGTCCGACCTGCCGGTACCCGCATAGACCTTCCTTGTCCTCACGATGGTGTTCTTGGTCCCCTTCAGCGGGGCGGGGCTGTCGTACCTTGACCGCATGCCGCTGGATACGCCCTGGCGTTTCACAATGGACAGGGTGGACTCCTCGGTGGGCATCCCTTCCTCGTCGAGCCCGTTCACCTCGTAGAGGGTGTACCCCTTGACCCGGCTCACCGCACCCTGGAGCTTCTTGAGGGTCATGACGTCCTTGGCGCGGACGCTCTCTGGCGTGTAGCCGAGCTCATCGAACACCGCAAAGACGGGACCGGACGGAACCTGGGCCTTCCTGCTCGTGCCCACGGTCACGGTCTTTGCCTGGTGGCGGATCGCGTCAATGGGACGGGAAAGTTCTTCCACCGCGCGCTTCAGGGTGAGGTCGAGCATGTCGATGGGCGAGGAAGACACCCTCTTGTCCTCGAACTCAAGCCAGAAGTCCTCCACGGGAAGCTTGCCCTTGACATATTTGAGCAGGAGGGTGATGTCCGAGGCCACGCCGATGCTCAGCGACGCGAGCTCACCCCTACCCTTCCAGGTCTTGAAATCCGCCCCGAACCCGTCCACGATCCGGTGGAGCTCCTTGTCCTCGATGCTTTCGTAGACGGTGTACTCCTTCTTCCGGTGCTCCTTTGCGATCTCCGCCAGGCTGCTCCGGAAACCCTTCATGGACCGCGCCATGGCGTCGAGGCTGCATGCCGCGTAGTATCCCCAGATATGGCCGGCCAGGGTGTTGAAGATGACCGAAAGAGGGAAACCTGCGTGGGGGACGTGGATGACGTCGTCGGATACGGTATCGAACCGGTGCTCGCCCTCGTCCGTGATGACCACGACGCTGGCGGCGTGAGCCTTGAAGATGGCCACGTCCTTCACGATGTCATCCAGCACGATCTCAGGGCTCCCGGCGGCGCACACGAGGATCAGCGGCTCGGACGAGAGGTCGATGTGCTTCTTGTCCTCGATGATGTCCGAAGAGATGGTCTTGTAGCAGAGCTCGGAAAGCTTGATGCGGATCTCGTCGGAGGCCACCTTGTTGATGCCGCTGCCGACCACCGCCCAGTACTGCTTCCTCCTCACCACATTCCATGCGGTCGCCCGTATGGCCTCCCTGCGCCCGATGACGCCCTGCATGAGGTCCGGGGCCTCCTCCAGGTTCTTCAGGTCGCGGGCGATCGTCTCTCCGGGCAGGGTCCTGAGGACCTGGGCAAAGAAAAGCGCGAGAACATATCCGGCCACGATCTGGGAATAGAACGCCTTGGTGGAGGCGACGGACATCTCGATGTCGCGGCCATCGCTCGTGTAGAAGACCCCGTCCACCTTGGTGGTTATGTCCGACTGCCTGCGGTTCACGATGGCGATGAGCCTGGCTCCCCTCTGCCTGGCCATGGTCACGGCGCGGTTAGTGTCCGTGGTGGTCCCGGACTGGGTGATGGCGATGACGATGGTATCCGACATGTCCTCGTCGAGCAGGAAGCCGCTCAGGTCCGTCGCCTTCCGGGCCTGAACGTTGACGGGGGCGGACCTGAGGTAGGCGGAAACGGCCTCCGCAACGGCGGAAGCGGCCACGGCTGCGGTGCCCTGCCCCACCACGTAGATGTTCCTGATCCTGCCCGCGGCCAGGTCGGATCTGGTACGGGCATCGACCACGCCTTCATCGAGATTGAACACCACCTCCCCCCCCCCGACGATCCGGTACTTGCCGCGCAGGGTCTTGCGGATGGAAGAGGGGGCGTCCAGGATCTCTTTGATGAGGAAGTGCTGATGCTCTCCCCTGTCGATGTCACGGGTGGTTATCTGCGCCTGGTTTATGTCCCCTTCGGAGAGGATAAGGGGCTGACCGTCGTAGGACATGGCCTCGATGCCGTCCAGACCGGTACCCCGGTCGTTCCTGAGGATAAACAGCTGTCCCTGCGTGGAAGGGTCTCCCGGTACTCGCATGGTCTCGCCGTCCATCTTGATGAACCGGGGGGTCTCCTCCACCAGGCCGTACACCTCGGAGGCGAACATGTATCCGTTGTCGAGCAGGCCCACGTAGATGGTCTGCCCGCTCCCCTTCTGGGCGAGGAAGATCCTGCCCGGCTCCAGGTTGCTTTCCATGGCGATGGCATGGGAACCTTCGAAATCGTTCACCGCCCTGCGGAAGGACTCCCTGAGATCATGCCCCTCGTAGAGGTAATGCTCGATCTGCAGCGGTATGGCCTTCGTGTCGGTGGTCACATCGGGGTTCGTCATCCTGCGGCCTTGCTCGATGGCGTCCTTGATCGCGTGATAGTTGTCGATATCTCCGTTGAGCGCGGCGCTGATCGTCCAGGCGCCCTTTCCATAGAGGGGATACTCCTTGAGCACCACAGGCACGCCGTACTCTTCAGAGGAAGGGACATCAACGGTGTGGCTGTTTACGGGGTGGCAGTTGATCTCGTTGATGGCCCCCACGGATGCCCAGCGCGTATGGGTGAGATAGACCTCGGAGGCATTGTCGATGGAGAGGACCTCCCTGAGGATCTGGTCCCCGCCGATGTGCTTCCTCAGTCTGGCCGTGTTCTCGCCGAGCTCGCCGGTGATCTGGGCTGTCTTGTAGGTGAAGGTGAGCGTGTTCCCGCAGAAATGGATGGACCCGTCCATCAGGTCCGCCGGGCGGCATCGAGCAAGCAGATCTTCGAAGAGCCCTTTCTGGGTGAGTGTGTGGCGCAGCGCAGTCACGGAGGAACTCCCGTCGAGCTGTACCATCACCTGCAGTCCCGCCGAGTCGCGACCCCGCACCTCGAGTCTGTCCAGGGCATTGAGGCAGGCGTTGATCTTCAGGTAGCGGCCGTAATAGCCCTGGTTATCGAAGATGGCTGGACCGGCCAGAGCCAGGATCTTGTCATGGTTTCTGATGATGTCCTCTCTCAGAGACCATGAGATGTCCTTCAGGGTTGTCAGTCGTGCGGCAAAGGCCTCCAGATCCCCCGAGGGGAAGCTTCTGGCCTCCTTCTCGAGCGCAGCATCCTCCATCTCCACGAAGGTCTTCAGGCGTTCAGAATGATCCCTGAGCCGCCCGAGGCCGCTGCCGCAGCAGAGCACGTGCTGGAGGTTCGCGTCCTGCTTCAGGAGGTAGATCTTCCCGGAAAGCACCTCCAGGGATGCAGGGCTCAGATATGCCGATTTCTCGATCGTGCCGGAGGCCAGGGATGCAATGCCTGCGGTACAGACTGCGTCGATGGCCTCGGCAAAACGGTCCGTGATGCAGTCGTCGGTCATCGGTGCGGGGCGTTTGATGCATACGAAGCCTGCAAGGCCGCAGCACAGGACATGGTCGCGTATGGGGAAGAAGACGACGGCCGGCCCTGCAAGGGTTGCGGGGTCCTTGCAGAAGCATACCCTCCATACCGATTTTCTGTGTCGCCTGGCCGCGCAAGGCTCGAACATGGGATCCCTCATCCGGCGGGGTTTGCAGAGATCAGCGATCGTTCCGGCAAGGAGCCGCCGGATGCCCTCCTTGGGTTGCCTTGTATAGCATCCAAAGGGCATTTCTGGCAAGCCTTCCCCCTTCTGTCTATGCGTTCTGTCGCCCCATCAGATCCATGAACTCCCCGAAGAGATATCCGGAGTCCTTGGGACCTGGGGCGGCCTCAGGATGGTACTGGACGCTGAAGGCCTTCAGTTCGGGAACACGGAATCCCTCCAGGGTACCGTCGTTCAGGTTGATGTGGGTCATCCGGGTGCCTGACGGAAGCGTGTCCTTCAGGACCACGAAGCCGTGATTCTGGGAAGAGATCTCCACCCTGCCCGTGTCCAGGTTCTTCACGGGCTGGTTGACACCGTGATGGCCGAATTTGAGCTTTGCCGTTGCCCCCCCCAGCGCCTGCCCGAGGATCTGGTGGCCGAGGCAGATGCCGAAGACGGGCAGCTTTCCGAGGAGTTCTCTGACCGTATCGATGAGATAGGTGAGCGGGGCAGGATCGCCCGGGCCGTTGGAGAGGAGAAGCCCGTCCGGGTCCATGGCAAGGACGGCGGCCGCCTTCGTCCATGCTGGCACCGCGATGACCTCGCACCCCTTGTTTTCGAGCATTCTCAGGATGTTCAGCTTGACCCCGCAGTCCATGACCACGACCCGTGGGCGGTCCGACTTCCCGGACAGTGCCTCCAGGAGCTCCCTGCGGTTTCCCTTCCAGCGGAACGGGGCATCGCCGGTGACGTCCCTGACGATATCGCGGTCCACGAGGCCCGGATAGGACCTTACCTTGTCCAGGAGGTCATCGATATGGTCCGCATCCGTTGAGACCACGCCGCGCATGGCACCCTGGGTGCGGATGCGCCGGGTAAGGGCCCGGGTGTCGATCCCTTCGATACCTATCCTGCCGTATGCATCCAGGTATTCGGCCAGCGTCCTCTTCGAACGGAAATTGCTCGGGAAGGGCTGGTATTCCCGGACGATGAACCCCTCGAGGTGGATTCCCGAAGACTCCACGTCCTCGTCGTTGACCCCGTAGTTCCCGATGAGGGGATAGGTCATGACCAGGATCTGTTCCTTGTAGGACGGGTCGGTGAGGATCTCCTGGTAACCGGCCATGCCGGTGTTGAAGACCACCTCGCCGAAGCGGTCGCCGTGTCCGGCAAAGACTCTTCCCCGGTATACGGTGCCGTCTTCCAGCACCAGGACAGCGGGTTCCTTTGCCTTTCCTATCAAGACCGGGCTCCTGTGGGTGATCGCTTATACTTCTGAAGGCCACCCGGTCCCTTCGGGGCCGGGTGGCCGGTAACGTCATCTATAGCAACGCAAGATACGTGTCAATCTCATACTTGCTGACATGGATACGGAAGTTGTCCCACTCCCTTTTCTTGTTTTCGATGAATTTTTCGAAGATATGGTCGCCCAGGGCCTCCCGTACCAGGGAACTCCTGGATACCTCCTGGATTGCCTCGAACAGGTTTCCGGGCAGAGAGCTGATCCCCGCCTCTTCCCTGGCATGCTCGTCCATCTCGAAGATATCCTGCTCAATGGGATCGGCAAGGGGATACTTCTTGGTCACCCCCTCGAGGCCCGCGGCGATCTGAACTGCAAAAGCCAGGTAAGGGTTGCAGGCAGGATCCGGAGCCCTGAACTCTATGCGGGTGGCATTGGCCTTGCCGGGTTTGTACATGGGGACGCGGACCATGGCCGAACGGTTCCTGCGGGCCCATGACACGTACACCGGTGCCTCGTAACCGGGGACGAGACGTTTGTAGGAGTTCACCCACTGGTTGGTCACGGCCACGATCTCGCGGGCGTGCTTGAGGATGCCTGCGATGTAGCCCTTGCCCACCTTGGAGAGGTGGTACTTGTCCTTGGCGTCGAAGAAGGCATTCTCGTCGCCCTTGAACAGAGACTGGTGCACGTGCATGCCGCTACCGTTCTGGCCGAAGATCGGCTTGGGCATGAAGGTGGCATAGATGCCCTTCTGCCGGGCGATCTCCTTGACCGCCGTGCGGTAGGTCATGACGATGTCGGCCATCTTCAGGGCCTCGGCGTAGCGCAGATCGATCTCATGCTGGGATGGGGCGACCTCGTGGTGGCTGTACTCCACCCTGATGCCCATCTTCTGCAGCGCGAAGATGGTCTCCCTTCTGAGATCCGTGCCGAGATCGATGGGAAGCCCGTCGAAATAGCCGCCCCGGTCGATAATCTCCGGGTTAGTGCTGTTGGAGAAGTAGAAATACTCCAGCTCGGGACCGAGGTAGGCATTATAGCCCATCTTGGCGGCCCTCTTGAGTATCCGTTTCAGTGCATACCTCGTATCGCCGTCGTAGGGAGTGCCGTCAGGATTCAGGATGTCGCAGAACATCCGTGCAACGGGTTTTTCCGCAGGCCTCCAGGGGAGCATCTGGAAGGTGGTCAGATCGGGCTTGGCGATCATGTCGCTCTCATGGATGCGGGCGAATCCCTCGATGGAGGATCCGTCGAAGCCCATGCCCTCGTCAATGCCCTCATCAAGCTCGGACGGCGTGATCTGGAAGCTCTTCAGCCTGCCGAGCACGTCGGTGAACCAGAACTGGATAAAGCTGATGTCGTATTCCTTCACCGCCTTCAGAACATCACTCTTGGTCTTGCAGTTGAACATCTCCACGTCCTCCATCGATTGAGTTATGTCTTCACCCCCGGCAGGCAGTGCATGTCCTACCCGATGGGGTCGTTCTCCTTCAGTTCCCATATGCCGCACGGGCATGCCCCGGCACAGAAGCCGCACCCGATACAGCGCTCCGGGTCCACCACGTATTCGTATTCTTCACCCTGAAGGGACCTCCGCGAAATCGCCTGCTGCGGGCAGAGCGACTCGCACAGGCCGCAGTCACGGCAGCCCCCGCAGGAAGCACACGACGACGAGCATGTCTGTAGGTCCTTGAAATCCCTCGCTCCGGGGTCGTAGTATTCGAGCCTGATGCGTGCGGGGTCGATGGCGGGAAGACGGTCAAAATCCTCTTCCGCTCCTCTCAGTGCGGCATCGATGCCCTCGGCGACCTTCCTGCCTGCGCCGATGGCATCCGTGATGAGGCCCGGCCTTACGCTGTCACCAATGGCGAAGATCTTCGCGTCGGAGGTGCGATACCGTTCATCGACCTTGATGAACCCGCCCGCCGTGTCGATCGTATCGGGAAGGAATTCGAGATCGGGTTTGTCCCCGATGGATACGACCACGGTGTCGGCGGCAAGGACCTCGCCGGAAGAGAGCACGACACCCTTCCTGGTGATGGACTCGGTGGTCACGGGCCACAGGAACTTCGCGCCCGCCTTTTCCGCAGCCTTACGCTCTTTACCGAAGGAGGCGGGTTTCTGGACGTCCACAAGGGTGACCTCTTTGGCTCCCAGCCGGAAGGCCTCTGTCGCGGCATCGCACCCGACGTTGCCTGCTCCTATGATCACCACCTTGTCCCCCACAACGAGCGCATTCTCCTTGGCCTGGCGCAGGAAATCCAACGCGGAGACGGCCTTGTCATATCCCTTGATCCTCAGCTCACGGGGATTCTGCGCCCCCACTGCAATGACCGTATACTCATAACGGTCCCGGATGTCCATGAAAAGCTCTTCGGTGATACCGTCTTTCCCGACCTTGCCCCTGGTGATCTTGTCCGTGACCCTGCCAAGCTCGTGCTCGAAGACCTCACGGGGTATCCTGCTGAAGGGTATGACGCTGCGGATCTTGCCGCCGAGGTTGTGAGCCCTGTCGTATACAACGGGCTCGTGACCCTTCATCCAGAGCTGCCAGGCAACGGAGAGACCGGCAGGACCACCACCGATGACGGCGACCTTTTTGCCAGTGGGCGGCAGCGGCTTGGGCTCCCTGGCATGCAGGCTCGCTTTTCCCAGAAGCGCAGTATCGACAGGGGTCATGTTGCCCCGGGTACGGGTGCATCCCTCCATGCAGAGATTGGGGCAGAGGTGGCCGCAGACGGTGGTGGGGAACGGCGTGTAGTTCAGCGAGAGGTCTACGGCGGCGTCGATCTCGCCCTTCCGGATATGAGCCCATCGTTTCTGGACCGGTATGCCGGTGGGGCAGCTTGCCTGACAGGGGGGAAGGTACTTTCCGTTTTCCCAAGAGGGGATGTATCTCCTCAGGTCTCCGGTGGTCACGACGGGAACGGGGCTCCGGTCGATGTTGGTGAGGTCGCCTATGAGCCCGCCAGGACCGAGCTCCCTCTCCCATACGTCCCTGCGAAACCGGCTCATTCCGGGCCTCTTCGATGAGGCCTTTTCCGACGGCTGGCGGGCTGTAATGAGCTGCCAGACCGACCGGTCGCTGATGAGTTCCTCGTAATGGTATTCCTTCCCCACGGCCGCCAGAAATTCATTGAGGCCCGCCTTGAGCCATTCCCATTCTTCATCGCTGATGCGGACGAGCTTTGCATCGGCCTCGCTGAAGCTTTTCTGAACGCCGTGGAAAAAGATTTTGCCGCCCACCATGCCAACACAGGGCCGGTGACCCAGGATATGGTTCTTCCGGTGGTGCGATCCGATGCCGCAGACCACTGCGATGCCGCCCGCCATGAACTCGGCGAACGAGTCTCCCACGCCGCCGAGGACCCAGAGCTCCGGAGGGGCGAAGCGGGGATTGCTCTTGGTCATGGTCATGCCCCGGGCCCCGATGTCGCCGGCGATATAGATCTTGCCCTGGGCCATGGCATTGGCCGTGCCGTTGGTGGCATCGCCGTGCACGATGATCCGGGCGCCTGCATTGAGCCAGCCGACGTCATCGGAAGCCGGGCCGTGAACCTCGATGGTGGTCATGGGCGAACCCATGGATCCGATGCGTTGTCCGGGGTACCCGAGGATATCAAGCTTGACCGGGTTGCCGTCGGTGTTCCAGATCCTTCCACCGATGCCGTGCTGCCCGTAGGCCTGGACCTCGATCCTGTGATACCCGGACTGGACCGCCCTCTGGATGCGTTCCTCGAGCACCCGGGTCTCGACCCTCTTGTCATCCTCCATGCCGGGAATAAAAATGTTTTCGTGATATGCCATGGTATCTCCGTGTCTCTCCCTAGACGACATAGCGTATGCTCAGGCGCTCGGCCGCATCCCGGTCATCGATGCCGATGGCGTCCGACATGCCTATGGGCAGAGCAGTGGACCTCCCGAGCGGCGCCAGGATCTTCTTGAGCTCGGAATCGAAGCTCAAGAAGACATCCACGAGACGCTGCGCCACGTCTTCGGGGTCAAGCCTCCGGTATATCCTCGGATCCTGTGAGGTTATGCCCTTGGGGCATAGCCCGATATTGCAGATGTTGCACCGGTCGGCCTCAGAACCGACGCATCCCCCTGCTGCCTGCATGATGTACTTTCCTGCCTGTATGCCGCTTGCGCCGAGCATGATCAGTGCCGCGGCATTGGCGGCGAGGTTGCCGTTCTTGCCGACGCCGCCTCCTGCGAACAGGGGGATCTCGTTCTGTTTTCCTATCTTCACCAGGGTGAGATACGCATCTCTGATGTTGCTGGCAATGGGATGCCCCATGTGGTTCATGGACACATTGTAAGCCGCCCCTGTTCCGCCGTCCTCGCCGTCGATGGCAAGGCCCGCGGCATAGGGATTCCGGGCGAGGTTGTTCAGAACGGCCAGGGTCGTCGTGGTGGCGGATATCTTGGGATATACGGGCACCCTGAATCCCCAGGCCATGTACATGGACTGGATCATCTTCGCCACCGATTCCTCGATGGAGTACTTGGTCTGGTGCGTGGGAGGAGAGGGAAGGCTCACCCCTTCAGGCACACCCCGGATGGCGGCGATGAGCTTGTTCACCTTGTACCACATGAGCAGGCCGCCATCCCCGGGCTTCGCCCCCTGGCCGTACTTGATCTCGATGGCGCAGGGGTCTTCCTTCATCTCGGGCAGGGCATGGATGATCTCGTCCCAGCCGAAATACCCGCTTGCTATCTGGAGGATCACGTACTTGAGAAATCTCGACCGCAGGAGCCGCGGAGGGCACCCTCCCTCCCCGGTACACATCCTCACCGGCATGCCCAGCTCCTCGTTCAGGTAGGCGATGCCCATCTGTAGGCCTTCCCACATGGTGGGAGAAAGGGCCCCGAAGGACATGCCGCCGACCATGAGGGGATATATCTCGCGGACCGGCGGGATCCAGATGTTTTCCTTCGATGCCTTGAGGAGTTCCTCAGGGGGCAGGATTCTTCCCAGCAGGGTCCTCAGCTCGAACTCGTGCCTTCCCGCATCAAGGGCGGGGTCAGTGAGCATGGAAATCCTGATGAACTTGATTCGGTCCAGGGTGCTCCCCGTATCGTTTCTCCGGCCGCCCCTCCTCCTCGGCTCGCCGCCTTTGTTGATGTGGAACCTGAGCTTGTCGTTCTCTTCGCTCCTGACCGCAAAGACGGCGTCATTGGGGCAGACCTGCGTACACAGCCCGCATCCGATGCACGCCCGCGAAGGATCGGTCACCTGATCGATGCCGTGGTAGACCTGGTAGAGGCTTGAAGGCCTGACCCCGAGCCCCACGGCCACGTCGAGGGACTTTTTGCGATGGACGCCCAGTTCGATGGCCCGCACGGGGCATGCAGAGGTGCATCTGCCGCACAGGGTGCATTTTTCCTTGTCCCAGAGGATCCGCCAGGGAAGATCCCTGGTACTCAATGAGGAAGGGTGCAGGGTTCCCACTGATTCCATAATCTTATCTCCGTTCTCGATGCGTCGACGCATGCCACGTCATACTTCATGGGCTGATATTCGAGCTTTATGTCCCTGTCGGGTATGGCCTCGTCGAGCCCGCACATCTCGGATGAGAAGGCGAACATGCCGGGTTTTCCCCCCACCACGCCGGGACGGAGCTTTTTGCTGTCCTGAACCATGAACAGGGTCTTGTCGGGGAGACACCCGATGACGCAGTTCGGTCCGTCGATGGTGAGAAACCTGCAGGCATGCTTCAGGTTGCGCAGGAATTTCGCGTCGGGATGACGCAGGAGCTCGTCGTCCTTGAGCGGCGTTATGATGTGCTTGTACTCTTCCAGTCCGAGACCGAGGATGGCGTGGCTGTAATGGAGGATGTGCGTGAACACCTCGGAGTCGGACTGATATCCCATGTAACCGGGATATCCCCGGGACAGGAGGTACTCCTTGTTCGGGATGAATGCGGTGTTCTCTCCGTTGGTCATGGTGGTATACCCCTGGATGAAGAAGGGGTGGCAGGCATAGAGGGTGATGGCGTAATTCGTGTTCTGCCTGCCCTGGGCCAGCAGAATGCGGGCCTTGAGCTCATGCCTGTCGAGGCCGAGGTAGTCCGCCACCTCCATGGGATCACCCACCTCCTTGATCATGATCGTGTCCGGCCAGAAGGAAAAGACCATCATGGACTGGTCTTCCTCCCCCATTCTCCGCAGGTCCACCCGGATCTGCATGAGCCTGCCCGCGATCTCCGCCTCGGAAAGGCCTTCCCATTCGTACGGATATTCATATACCCTGATGAGATAGACGTCTCGCCTGGGAGTTCCCTCCGGGGGTTTCCGGGAAGGCCGGATGGACAGCTTGAACTTGGTGAGCAGCCCGAGTTCCATCATGTACCGGTCAAGCTTCTTGATTCCTTCCTGGGAGAATATCCCGGAGAGTATGGGGGATCCCTTGAACTGTTCCAGGTCCCCGCCGAGGTCGGTCATGAAGAGCCCGACCCCGGAGCCATCGTGTCCTTCCTTCATGACGTCAAGCGCCCGTATCGCCACCATGGGGGACAAGGGCTCTTCACTGGTAACGGCGAACAAGCGGCACACGATTGTTCCTCCTGCATAGATTTCTTTTATGTGCGGAGTAGCCAGAAGCATGCCATGGCCGGAGAGCGACTTAAAATAGAGACAATAATGTGCCAAACGAGCCTCTTTAGTATATTAAATCAAATAGATAGCTGGGTTCTGCCTGAAAGGTTCTTTCCCTGGTCCGGGTCAGGATCGGCCTTGATAATTGAAGCAATCTTGTGCTGCAGGGCCTTATTGGCACAATATTGTTCGACAACGAGGGTCTTCACGAGGAGTCAGAAGTGGTACCTTGAAGTGGCGCTACGCCGGCTGGCTCCTTTTCTCGGTAAAACCCCTCTTGTTTCTTGACCTGCCCCCGCCTTTATCATAGAGTCTCAGGGTCGGTTCAACGCCCTAAGCGGGATTTTTCCCTTGTGAGTTTTTGTCTCTTGATAATATCAGGTGTTCGAAGAGTAGACCATGGATAAGGATGTGTCGCGCGATCGTTCAAGGGGACAGGATGCCTTTCGAGATCCTCCTGAAGACCTGGATAAGGTAGAGACGAGGAAGAGCATTCTGGAGCTCGCCGCCCTTGAGTCGTCCATCCTGGATGCCGTTCCCCAGGCGATCGTGGGACTGCATAACCGCCTGATCATTTTTGCGAACAACGCCGTCAAAGACACGTTCGGATGGGATCGAGAAGAGCTCATCGGCCGGAATGTCAACCTTTTCTACCGCAACGACAGGGAGGCGAATGATATTGCCGATTACTTCTATTCCACGCTCGCGCATCAGCGCACCTTTGTGAACGATTTCTGCTGCCGCCATAAGGACGGCAGGGATATTCTCTGCAGGATGAGGGCTGCGCGAATCGGCGAGGAATTGTCAGAACGCCGGATCGTTATTACCTATGAAGATATAACGGAAAAGATACGTGCCGAGAAAGAGCTCCAGCAATCTCGAGAGCAGCTCCGGAACCTGTCTATTCACCTCCAGACCATCCGCGAAAAGGAGAGCGCCCGGATCGCACGTGAGATCCATGACGAACTCGGACAGTCGCTTACGGCACTCCAGATGGATATTTCCTGGCTTGGAGGGCAGTTGCCCGAGAGATGCGCACCACTGAGGGAGAAGACGCACCGCATGTCGCATCTCGTCGATACGACCATTGACAGCGTTCACCGGATAATGGCCGAACTGCGCCCCACTCTGCTGGACGATCTCGGACTGACGGCGGCGATAGAGTGGCTGTCCGAAGATTTCCACAACAGGTCCGGCATCCAGTGCGATGTTTATGTGGACTGTAGGGACAGCTCCATAGGGAAAGATCTTGCAACGAACCTGTTCCGCATTCTCCAGGAAACCCTTACCAATGTGGCCCGTCACGCTCAGGCCTCGATGGTATGTGTGCGGCTCATCCAGGACAGCGGTGAGATCATCCTAGAGGTCGTGGACAATGGAAAGGGAATCACCCGCAAACAGGCCGAAAACGCGAGGTCCTTCGGGATTCTCGGGATCCGCGAACGGGTCAATCTCATGGACGGCACGGTCCGGATAACCGGAAGGTGCAGGAGGGGAACGAGGGTAAAAGTCGTTATCCCTATGGAACGAGGAGCAATCTGACATGATACGAATCCTTGTTGCGGATGATCATATCGTTGTCCGTGAAGGCGTAAAGCAGATACTTTCCAACCTGGAAGACATCGTTGTTGAAGATGAGGCGGGAAACGGGCAGGATACCCTGGAAAAGGTCCTCCGAGGCAACTTCGACGTCGTTCTGCTCGATATCTCAATGCCCGGCAGGGGCGGCCTGGAAACCCTCGAAGACATCCTGAAGGCCAGGCCAAGGCTTCCGGTGCTTATCCTCAGCATGCACCCCGAGGAACAATACGCCGTCAGGGCGCTGCGTTCAGGTGCTTCGGGATATCTGACCAAGTCCAGCGCCCCCCATGAGTTGATCTGTGCCATAAGGAAGGTGTCCCGAGGAGGAAAATACGTCACGGCGTCCCTGGCAGAAAAACTTGCCATTGAGCTGGACTCCAGTGCACAGAAACAGGGGCACGAAGTGCTTTCGAACCGTGAACACCAGGTCATGCTCATGCTCGCATCGGGGAAATCGGTAAGCGAGATCGCCGGTGAACTGTGCCTGAGCATAAAGACCGTCAGCACCTACCGTACCCGCATCATGGATAAGATGGGCATGAAGAAGAACGCAGAGCTGACCCTCTATGCCGTGAACAACCACCTCCTCGATTCCTGATACATCCTTGTGGCCCCTTTCGCCGAGACGCAGGGACACCCTTGCGCAAACGTTAAAACGTAAGTCAATACATGTGTCACTGTCAGATGATCACCGTCATCTCGACAAATTTCTGCCGACGCGAGAACAGGATGTTGCCTGATACAGGTCCCCGGCGCCCCATGATATCATGCAGAAGATAGCATCGTTTCAAGACAAGCCGAACCAATGAAGGAGATCATATGAAATCCCCGGAGAGCTTCCTGCCGGGAAGGGTTTTCATCATGGACAACCTTTCGATCTGTTTCCGTCTCCTGAAGCCCGGCGATAAGGATCTGTGGACTGATTTTGTGAACCGTTGCTCGCAGGAATCTCTGTGGCTGAGGTTTCTGTCTCCCTTCCACCCGACTCCAGAAAGGGCCCATCGATTCTGCGACATCAATCCCGAACAGGAATGCGCCATCATCGCGGAAACCACAGAGGGTGACTGCAGAAAGGTCGTCGGCATTGCACGCCTCATCAGGCTGACGGCACGGGACGAAGCCGAGTATTCAGTGATCATTTCCGATATATGGCAGAGAAAGACCCTGGGCTTCATGTTATCCGAAATGAGCATAAACCTGGCCAGGCACTGGGGTGTCAATCTCATTACGGCCGAGACAATCCATGAAAATCATCCCATCATCAAGATCCTCAAACGATTCCGGTTTAAGGTAAGCGGCAAGTGCGGAAACATGGTATCCCTCTCCTTGAAGTTCCCGATTCAATCAGAGTAGTTTCGGCTCCCGGGGGGCTCTTTCCCGGAGGATGGAGCATGCACTTCCTCAGTGATCGTTTGAAAGACGCCATCGAGGGCATGAGCGCCGCCTTGCACGGATATGTCGACCTCACCCCGTATACTTGAGGTGCAGCCCTTACACTTTTTTCTTGATTTTAAAGAATGCCGTAGATAAAAAACAAAGGGCCGGAACAAGTCCGGCCCCCGCATCCTAGTTGTGCTGCTAGAGACAGTTGTTTTGTAACTTTAAAGCGTGCAAAGCAAAAAGGAGAATGTTACAAACCAACTAGGATTTTCACAAAAGGTCCGACCTTCAGGCCGGACCTTTTTGCCTTTTAGCCTATCTTCTTTCTTCCAGCCACGAGGTCTCCGACGACAGAGGAGTCTGCCATGGTCGATGTGTCACCGAGATCGGTGAAGTCGTTGGCTGCCAGCTTTCTGAGCACCCGACGCATGATCTTTCCGGAGCGTGTCTTGGGTAGCCCGTCGGCCCACTGGATGTGATCTGGGGTGGCGATGGGCCCGATCTCCTTGCGCACCAAGGCGATGAGGTCCTTCTTCAATGCATCCGTTTTTTCAACACCCGTGTTCAGCGTGACGAATGCGTAGATGCCCTGCCCCTTGATCTCGTGCGGGAAACCGACTACGGCCGACTCGGCGACGCTCGGATGGAGGGTCAGCGCGCTTTCCACCTCGGCCGTTCCCATCCGGTGACCCGATACGTTGATGACATCGTCCACCCTGCCAGTGATCTTGTAGTCACCATCGGAGTCTCTCTCGGCGCCGTCGCCGGAGAAATAATATCCGGGGAACTGCGAGAAATAGTTTTCTCTGAGCAGTTCCTGATTGCCGTAGATACCCCTAAGCATCCCGGGCCATGCCTTCTTGATACACAGGGCGCCCTTTCCTGGACCATCGATTTCCTTGCCGTCCTCACTGAGAAGAGCCGGCACTACACCGAAAAACGGGACCATGGCCTTGGCGGGTTTGATGTCGATGGCTCCGGGCAATGGAAGGATCATGTGCCCGCCGGTCTCAGTCTGCCACCACGTGTCGACTATCGTGCACCTGCCCCCGCCGACCTTGTTGTAGTACCACCACCAGGCCTCGGGGTTGAGCGGCTCACCCACGGAACCAAGAACCCGCAGGGATGAGAGGTCGTGCTTTTCGACCCACTCGTCACCCTCTTTGGCCACTGCCCGGATGGCTGTCGGCGCGGTATAGAAGTTGTTGACCCGGTATTTTTCGACAACGGCCCAGAACCTGTCGAATCCGGGATAACTGGGGACGCCCTCGAACAGGATGCTCGTGTACCCGTTGCAGAGAGGCCCATATACTATGTAGCTGTGTCCGGTCACCCATCCTATGTCGGCGGTGCACCAGTAGACGTCTTCATCGTTTACGTCGAAGGCGATCTCCTGGGTCATGGATGCGTAGAGGAGGTACCCTGCGGTCGTATGGAGAACGCCCTTGGGCTTTCCCGTGGAGCCCGATGTATAGAGAATGAACATTGGATCTTCAGCGTCCATCTCTTCGGGGGCGCAATAACTGGCTGCCTTTTCCATCAGGCCCTCATACCATATGTCGCGATCTTCCTTCATGCTGACGTTCGTGCCGGTGCGTTTTACCACGACCTGCTTCGTGATGGTCGGGCACTGTTCGATGGCTTTGTCCGCGTTGTCCTTCTGGGGGACGGCCTTGGCACCCCGGTACGTCCCGTCGCAGGTGATGATCAGCTTGGATTTGCAATCGTTGATCCTGTCCCTCAGGGCCTCGGAGGAGAAACCGCCGAACACGATGGCATGGAGGGCGCCGATCCTCGTGCAGGCGAGCATGGTGATGGCCAGTTCGGGGATCATGGGGAGGTAGATGGTGACCACGTCACCCTTCTTCACGCCGAGATCCTTGAGTACGTTGGCGAATTTGTTGACCTCACGGTACAGATCTCCGTAGGTGTACACCTTCCAGTCGTTGGGGTCGTTTCCCTCGAAGATGATGGCCGCCTTGGTCTTCTTCGTCTTCAGGTGGCGGTCCAGGCAGTTGTAGCTGACGTTGAGCTTTCCGCCTTCGAACCATTTCACATGGAGGTCATCGCCGAATGACCAGTCCGAAACCTTATCCTTTTCAAAAGGCTTGAACCAGCTCAGCCTCTTAAGGGCCTGCTTCGACCAGAACGCATCGGGATTCTCTATGGATTCTTTATACAGGCGCTCGTACTCGGCCCTGCTCTTGATGTGTGACTTCTCCCTTACTCTGTCGGGAACGGGGAATACCTTGTCATAAAAATCTTGTTCATTCGTAGCAGCCATTCTCCTTCTCCTTCTCCTTGTTTTTTAACCAAGCACACAGTAGTGAAACAAACCGTTGCGCTTAATTCATGCCGGTTCTCGGGCCGATATTCTGCCCGCGCTTTCCTGCTGCCAGAGCTATATAGTCGAGAATGTGCTGTTTGAATGTCAGGGGGACTCTGTTTTCAAGGAGGTTTAACGTCTTACGCGCCGTAGGAGAATGTCTTACATCGGCGCAGCGGGACAGGATGACGTGAGGCCTGTCTTATCCGATCATCTCACAGGACATCTTGATCCCAAGGGGAATGTACGGTTCAGCCCCGTCATATCGTTTCTCCCCCTTCGAAAGGATAACCACGGAGCCCCGGCTCCTTGGCCGCACTATGCCTTCTTCGCCTTGAACCTTTTGGTATCGATGGAGTACTTCTCCACCTTGTACTGGATGATGCGCTTGGTCGTGCCGAGAAGCCGTGCCGCCTGGCTCTGATTCCCCTTGGCATCCTTCATCGCATCGATGATGAGGGAGCGCTCATAGGTATTCACCAGGCTCTCGAGCTTCCCGTGATGTTTCTTTTCGGGAGCCGCCGCCTTCATCTGGAGCGAGGGGGGGAGATGAATGCTGTCGATGGTGTCCCCTCCGGCCAGGAGCACGGCCCGTTCCATGCAGTTCTCCAGTTCGCGGACATTCCCCGGCCAGTGGTATGCCAGGAGGAAGTCGATGGCAGGGGTGGAGATACGTTTGATGGACTTCTTGACCTGCCGTGAATATTTTTCCACAAAATAGTCGGCGAGAAGAATGATGTCTCCTCCCCGTTCACGCAGAGGCGGCATGTAGACCGGGAACACGTTGAGACGGTAATAGAGGTCCGACCTGAATTTGCCTGATGCCACGTCCTGGTCGAGGTCCCGGTTGGTGGCGGTGATGATCCGCACGTTCACCTTGACGATGCTGTTGGATCCCAGCGGCTGGAACTGGCGTTCCTGGATCACCCTTAAGAGTTTTGCCTGGGCCAGCGACGAGAGCTCGCCGACCTCGTCGAGGAAGATGGTTCCGCCGTTGGCCTCTTCGAACCTCCCCCTGCGTTTCTGGTTGGCGCCCGTGAAGGCCCCCCGTTCGTGTCCGAACAGCTCGCTCTCGATGAGGGTATCGGGCATGGCAGCGCAGTTCACTTCCACGAAGGGTCCGTTGGAGCGGGGGCTGTTCTTGTGGATGGCCCTTGCCACGAGTTCTTTGCCGGTGCCGGTCTCACCGTGGATGAGCACGGTGGTATTGGAGTCCGACACCTGTGATACGAGGCCGAAGACCTCTTTCATGGTCTTCGAATTTCCGATGATCTCGTCCGAGGGACGCTGGCTCCTGCCGATGATGTTCCTGAGCCTGCGGTTCTCCTCCTCGATGGCCCGCATGTGCACCGCCTTGGCGATGAGCTCCGCCACTTCGCCCAGGAGCTTCAGCTCGTATTCCTGGTTGTCCACTTCCTGGGCCACCTTGTCCGCGGAAAGGACCCCCACGACCTTTTCGTCATAGATGATGGGGACGCAGAGAAACGCGAGATCCTCCTGGTTCAGCTTCTTCCTGGCGCCCGTCCGGTCGAGGAACTGCTTGTCCTTGCCGATATTTCTGACGACCATGGGTTTGCCGGTCTGGGCCACCTGGCCGGTGATGCCTTCTCCGGGCAGGTAGGTGATATCCAGGCCGTCGATGTCGACTCCGTGGGCCACATCGAGGATGGCGACACCGGTATCCCTGTCGAGGATGGAGATCATGCCCCTGTTCATACCGGTATTGGAGCTGAGGTCCTGGAGAACCTTTTCGAGCTGCATACGCAGGTCACGCGGCGAGGCGATGATACGGGCGATATCGTGGAGCACCTGCAGGTCGTCATAGCTGAACGGTTTCATTATACTCTCCTCTTGTGTGCATCCTATCGGCGCTTGCAGGTGCCATATATAACACATATTTGAAACCTATCAAGTTAAATAATTCAAAAAAGTATCATAAAATATAAATAACAACAATATTGTGTAATAAAGGCACTGCCATCTAATCAATATCATATGTATAATCAATAAGATAATGGCATTAACCATGCTTGGCATTTCCGTTGCTATGCAGCCCTCTCAGAAACCTACAAGGAGGATTCATTATGATTAGTTCGGGAGATACAGCGTGGATGCTGGTGGCAACAGCACTCGTCATGTTGATGACACCGGGACTCGGTCTCTTTTACGGCGGCATGGTGCGTTCGAAGAATGTGCTCGGCACCATGATGCACAGCTTCATGTGCCTCGGCATCGTGTCGATGCTCTGGGTGTTCTTCGGCTACAGCCTGGCCTTCGGGCCTGACATCGGCGGCATCATAGGGTCATTGAAGTGGGTCGGGCTATCAGGCGTGGGAATGGATCCCGGACCCTATTCCGACAAAATCCCGCACCTCGTTTTTTCAGCCTTCCAGCTCATGTTCGCCATCATTACCCCGGCGCTCATCACGGGCGCGTTCGCCGAGCGCATGAAGTTCTCCGCCTTCGTCCTCTTCACCATCCTCTGGACCACGCTGGTCTACTTCCCCGTCTGCCACTGGGTCTGGGGCGGCGGCTGGCTCGGCAAAATGGGGGCGCTTGACTTTGCCGGAGGCACGGTCATCCATATCAACTCCGGCGTCGCAGCCCTTGCTGCAGCGCTCATCATCGGCAAGCGTACGGGTTTTCGGCAGGAGCCGTTCTACCCCAACAACCTCACCCTCACCATGCTCGGGGCAGGCCTGCTCTGGTTCGGATGGTTCGGTTTCAATGCAGGGAGCGCCGTTGCATCCAACGGTGTCGCCGGCCTCGCCTTCTTCACCACCCACGTCGCCACTGCAGCGGCCGCGCTCTCGTGGATTATCTTCGAGCGGATCATCAGGAAAAAGCCCACAACCCTCGGGTTCGCATCGGGTGCCGTTGCCGGTCTGGTAGCCATTACTCCTGCGGCGGGTTTCGTCACTCCCTTGCCTGCCGTATTCATCGGCTTCGTGGCTGGCATGCTCTGCTACTTCGCCATCCTTGCCAAGGAGAAGCTGGGATATGACGACTCCCTGGACGTGGTGGGCGTACACGGTGTCGGCGGGCTCTGGGGCGCTCTCGCCACGGGCCTGTTCGCTTCGGTCAATGCCCAGGGGCTCTTCTACGGGAACCCTCACCAGTTCCTGGTCCAGCTCACCGGGGCGGTGGCAGCCATCGTCTTCTCCTTCATCATGACATCGCTGATCCTCTTCGTGATCAAGAAGATCACCGGTCTGCGGGTTGAGGAAGACGAGGAGGTGCAGGGCCTGGACAGGAGCATGCACGGTGAAGCGGGATATTACCTGAGATAACCGTATGGAAGGTGGACACACCCGACGCGGATGAAGCTACTTCCACAAGAATATTGAAAGGAAAAGACCATGAAGAAGATAGAGGCCATCATCAAACCCTTTAAGATGGACGAGGTGAAAAACGAGCTCCAGTCCATAGGTATCAGTGGCATGACCATCACCGAGGTGAAGGGCCATGGACGCCAGAAGGGACACAAGGAGATCTATCGGGGCGCCGAATACAATGTCGACCTGATCCCCAAGATCAAACTCGAGCTCGTCGTTCCGGATGGACTGGTGGAAAAGGCTGTAGAAACGATCATGAACACGGCACGTACGGGCAAGATAGGCGACGGGAAGATATTCATCATGCCGATCAATGACGTGATCCGCATACGTACCGGTGAATCCGGAGACGGGGCCATCTAGGCCGCCGGGACTCCGGGTGCGGGGACCATGGACCCCATGCCCGGAGTCCATGGAGACATGCCGGGACAATGGAAGGAAAAACGCTCACCAGAGAGCTCACTGACCGTACGGACCACACCGTCATCGCACTCACCAGCGGTCTCGGGAAGGCCGATCACCTGCAGTGGTGCATGGCGGCCGTCGGGGGTTACGGGAGGAGGGAGCTATGCCCTCACTCGGACATAGACCTCCTGCTCCTCATCGACCGCAGGGCCTCCCTCGAGGAAACGGAGAAGAACCTCCGGGGACTTCTCTACCCCCTCTGGGACAGGGGCTTCACCGTGGGATACAGCGTGCGGACCGTCAAACAGGCGCTGCGGGACACCAGGGACGATTTCTTTTTCAGGACCGCTCTCCTCGATGTCCGATATCTCTGCGGGAGGCGGGATCTCTTCGACGACCTGGCGAAATCCTGTGCCGGAGACCGGCATATCCGTGACACCAAGAAGTTCCTCCAGTACCTCGAGGCACATATCGCCAAGCGTCATGAACGGTACGGCGACGCATCGTACAACCTGGAACCCGACATCAAGGAGGGCACCGGAAGCCTGCGGGATTACCACTGCCTCATGTGGGTGCTCAAGGCTGCATCGTACAATCCCAAGGCCGTTTCGGCCTCATCCTACCTGACTCCAGCTGACCGCAGGGAGCTCGAAGAAGCTGCGGACAGACTCCTCGAGATCCGGTACCGCCTGCACGAGCTCTCGGGCAGAAAGACGGACAGGCTTTCCTTCGAGTACCAGAAACCTCTTGCGGATAAACTGGGGTTCAGGGGCAATGGAAACGAGACATCCTCGGAACTCCTCATGCGCAGTTTTCACTGCGCCGCTCTTTCCATCAAGTCCATAGCCGAATCTATGCGGCTCCACTACATATCCGACTTCGGGCTCAACAGGCGAAGCACGCCCCGGGTGATCGATCCCGACTTCAGGCTCGAGGCGGGCCTCATCTCCTTTTCACACCCGGAAGAGATCAGTCCGAGACCATTGCTTGTTCTGGACATATTCGTTCACATGGCAACACTCGGCGCATCCCTGTCCGGCAGGGCGAGGAATAACCTGAGGGAATCGCACAACCTCATCTCCCCGGAACATCAGGGCGATGAAGTCAGAGAAAGATTCCTGCGCATCCTTGACGGCGAACACGCCATGTCCGCCCTGACCGCAATGCTGGAGACCGGCATCCTTGAACGATTCATCCCCGAGTTCGCAACCATCAAGGGCAGGACGCAGGTGGACATCTATCACACCTGGACAACGGATCTCCACAGCATACGGACGATCCACGAGCTCCATGCGCTTGAACGGGAGGAAGGGGATGTATTCAACCTGGTTCAGGACCGCGAAGTCCTGTATTTCGCGGCGTTCATCCATGACATCGGCAAGGGTTACGGCCGCCCCCACTCCCTCATAGGGGCATCCCTGGCCCACGATATTGCCGTCCGGATGGGATTCCCGGAGAAGAGGGCGGATCTCGTCGCCTTTCTTGTGCATCACCACCTCCTCCTGCCCGATACGGCATATCGGCGCGACCTCTCCGAGGAGAAGGTGGCGCTTGAATGTGCACGCATCGCACGGGATGAACAATCTCTCGCCATGCTCTACCTCCTCAGCGTTGCCGACTCACGTGCCACGGGTCCGCGTGCCTGGGATGGATGGAAAGCGAGTCTGCTCCTGGAACTCTTTTCCAAGGCCCTTCACGCTCTCCAGCGTGGTGTGTTGCGGGATCCGAACACCATGATCATCCTGGAGGAGCGATGGAACCGCCTCATCAGGGAGGTATCCGAAGAGCTCGGCGCCCGTCAGGGAGGGCGCCTCTGGGTCCTTCCCCAGGCCTACGTGATCCATACGGACACGGAGCTCATCAAGCGTCACCTCAGGCTCAGCGCCGGGATATCGGGGCTTGACGACATCACCGTCGACATACGTGAGCACGGGAACCATGTCCGGATCACCATCGTCACGAAAGACCGCCCAGGGCTTTTTGCCATGATGGCAGGGATTTTCGCCATGAACCACCTCGATATCCTCTCGGCCCAGGTTTTCACCTGGCTCGACGGTATCGCCGTGGACACCTTTCATGTCGTCCCGCCATGGGAGGACTATGCCCACTGGGATCGCATCACGGAGCATTTCAGGGCGGCATGCACGGGGAAGCTGGACATCGCCAGCGGTGTGGACGGCACAAGGCCGCTCAGGACCGAATCCGCCATAAGGTCGTCGTCACGCCCTCGGGTCACGCTGGACAATACCTTCTCAGACTTCTTTACCCTCATCGATGTGCACTCGCCCCGGAGGTTCGGACAACTCTACAGGACAGCCAGGACCATCTCCTCACTCGGGCTTGATATCCACCGTGCGTTCCTGTCGCACACAGGCGACCCATGTACGGATGTGTTCTACGTGGTGGACGAGTTCGGGGAGAAGATCACCGAGGCAGGTATGATGAAAAAGGTCGAGCAGGAAATTGCGTCAGCCATAGAGTGAGCGGGAAGATCGGCCCATCATCAGGGATCGTACCGGTCGTCCCCCCACCATTTATACTGTATTTCATGGTCAGGGACGGATGGATCGGGACTGAGCGGGGAGAGTGTAAGGTAGGTCAAGGCTTTATAAACGAACCTTGTTATTATGCGGGCCACGGGCTGACCTCCTTTCTCCGGTTTTCAGCTATATGTGTAGCACGGAATCGGGCCAAGGGTGCTACGAAAAGAACCCCAGAAAAACAACAGGAAAAAACTGGTACCGGAATCGGAATCGCGTGGTTCGATACCATCCTTTCAGATCAGGATCTCGACCGCATAGAAACCGCTTCGCGCTGAATAGTGCACCTCATGTCCGAGGTTGCGGAGGATATGTTCCATACGGGTGTTCCCGGGGTCCATCATGCTTGCGAAGCGTGAAACGCCGCGTTCCCTGCCGGCGGCGATGATCCTTTTGAGCAGGGATTTGCCCAGGCCCAGGTTCTGCCAGTCATCCCGGACCGCAAGGGCCAGGTCCGTGACGTCCTCGTGGGCATCGTATGCATAGCGGGCTACGGCGATGATGACCTCCCTTCCCCCCTCTTCGCTCACGGCGACCAGGGCGAAGTCGGTTTTGTAGTCGATGTGCGTGAACTGATGGACCATGGCTTCAGGAAGGACATCGAGATTTCTCAGAAAACGCAGATGAACGGTCCGGCGGGAAATCCTGTTGAACATATCCACGAGGAGCTCTCCATCGGCGGGAAGTATCGGCCTGATCATCACCTCCCGAGAGTCCTTGAGGGTTATGCGGTCTTCGTGTCCCTGTGCCTGCATGAGCATGCCTCTCTGAAGATCATCTTATCCGTCATCCTGTATGCTAGCAGGTACTTTGCCTGGTTGAAAGCACACATGTATTGGGCTATGCTTATCCGGCCTTGCATGCAAGGCGTATTACCCGACAGGAGCACGACGTCATGACGAAGGTAATGATCCATCCTGCCACTTATGCGGATGTCGCGGGCGCCGTGGACAGGGCGTTCGATCTGTTCCCTCTGGACCTGAAGGGAGCCAAGGTGCTGATCAAGCCCAATGTGCTCCGGGCGTCCCTTCCCGAAGAAGGCATAGCGACCCACCCCTCGCTCCTCAGGGCGGTGGTCGACAAGGTGGAATCCATGTATCCCGGAGACCTCATTGTGGGCGACAACCCCGGACTGTTCAACTACGGGGCGAACGAGGAAAGCTTCCGGCGGACAGGCCTCATGGATGCCGCGAAGGGCCATTATCGGAACATCGGGGACGAATCCGTCAAGATCTCCTTCAATCCGGCATTCATGCCCGAGGTGAGCGTGTCCAGGGCGGTCCTGGATGCGGACATCATCATCAGCCTGCCGAAGTTCAAGACCCACGGCCTGACCATGGTCACCGGGTGCATCAAGAACTGTTACGGCTATCTGCCCGGCGCACAGAAGGCGATGCTCCACAAGGCATCCGGCGATGCCGAGCGGTTCCAGGAAATGCTCGTCGATGTATTCCGGATCCGCGTGCCTGATCTGTTCATCGTGGATGCCGTCGTGGGCATGGAGGGCAACGGTCCTGCCTCGACGGATCTGCGGGATATCGGCCTTATCCTGGCCTCCGACAATGCGGTGGCCATGGATGTGGTCATTGCTGCCATGATGGGCATCAGCCCGGGACGGCTACGGTTTCTCCTGAAGGCAAAGGAGGCCGGCCTGGGGGATTACGATCTCCGATCCTGCGAGGTGATCGGGACATTGCAGCGGCTCGACGGCTTCAGGCTACCTCCGTCAGGCGGCGAGGCGGTACTCCACAATGAGGCCGTGCAGTCCATGATCCACAGCCGCATGGTTATGCGGCCCAAGGCCGATCCCGAGTTGTGCACGGGGTGCGGCACGTGTGTGGACCAGTGCCCCGTATCGGCGCTGACCATGGAGGATGCAGTGCCCGTCGCGGACTTCGGTACATGCATCGCCTGTTACTGCTGCCAGGAGATCTGCCCGGAAAAGGCCATATCTTTGAGATAAAACTCGGGGGGCGATCACCGTCGCCCCCCGAAGCTATTCTAGCTGATGAAGAGCATTTCCCAGTACTTGGGTATGGGCCACAGCTCGTTGTCCACATAATGCTCGAGGGTATCGACCTTCTCCCTGATGTCCAGCATGGTCTTTTTGATTTCGCTGCAGATGTACGATGCCTTCTTCTCTTCCGACGAGATGGCATTTGCCTTGTCGATCCTGAGGTTGAGCTCGCTCACCAGCCTCTGCGTATCGCCGATCAGTGAGCTCAATGTCTTCACGAGCTCTTTCTGGGGCTTCAGCCCCCTGCCGTCACCGATGACCTCGATGGCCGACCTTACGGACCCCGCAACCACCCTCTGGTACTGCAGGGCTGCAGGCAGGATCTGGTTCTGCACCATATTGGCCAGGGTTACCGCCTCGATGTCGACTTCCTTGATGTATCGCTCCAGACGGACATGGTAACGTGATTTCAGTTCCACGGATGACAGCACGCCGTATTTTTCAAAGAGCTTGAAGGCCTTGTCGGTGATGAGATCCTTCAGCGCCTCACCACTGGTCTTCTTGTTCGGCAGCTTCCTCTTCGCGGCCTCGGCCTCCCACTCCTTGGTGTAGTTGTCTCCCATGAAGAGGATCGCCTTGTTGGCCTTCACCTCTTCTTTGATGACGTCCAGGGCTGCCTGGCTGACATTCCCGCCCTTTGCCTTGACCTTGATCTTTGTTGCAAGGATGTCAAGGCTCTCGGCGACAATGGTGTTGAGCGCCGTGGCCGGGAAGGAAATGGACTGAGAAGAACCGACGGCCCGGAACTCAAACTTATTGCCGGTGAAGGCGAAGGGCGACGTCCTGTTCCTGTCCGTGCTGTCCTTGCTCAGGACAGGCAGCTTCGAGACGCCGAGGTCTATGATGGCTTCGTCTGTGGCCTTGGAGATCTTGCCCTTCTCGATGTCGTCCAGGATCTGGGTGAGCTGCTCGCCCAGGAACACCGAGATGATCGCAGGGGGAGCCTCGTTTGCGCCGAGCCTGTGGTCATTGCCGGCCGAGGCGACGGAGGCCCTGAGAAGGTCGGCATGAACGTTGACCGCCTTGATGGTCGCCATGAGGAAAACGAGGAATTGTATATTGTCATGGGGGGTCCTGCCGGGATTGAGCAGGTTATTACCGAGATCGTCGGAAAGAGACCAGTTCAGGTGCTTGCCCGAGCCGTTGATCCCTGCGAACGGCTTTTCATGGAGAAGCAGGCTCAGCTTGTGGTTCATCGCCACCCTCTTCATGGTCTCCATGACGAGCTGGTTATGGTCAGCCGCGAGGTTTGCCTCTTCGAAGATCGGGGCTATCTCGAACTGGCTGGGCGCCACTTCATTGTGCCTGGTTTTGGCCGGTATGCCGAGCTTGTAGAGCTCTTCCTCCACGTCGTGCATGAAGGAGAGGATCCTTTCCTTGATGCTGCCGAAGTACTGGTCTTCCAGCTGCTGACCCTTGGGGGGAGCCGCTCCGAGGAGGCTCCGTCCGCTCAGGACCAGATCCTGCCTCTTGTAGTAGTAGTCCTGGTCGATGAGGAAGTATTCCTGCTCCGGTCCGAGGGTGGCGAACACCTTCTTCGATTCGTTGTTGCCGAGCAGGCGCAGGAGGTTGACGGCGCTCCTGTTGATGGCATCTATGGATCTCAGGAGGGGTGTCTTCTTGTCCAGGGCCTCACCCGTGTAGGAGATGAAGATGGTCGGGATGCACAGGGTGGTGCCGAGGCCGTTCTTGATGATGAAAGCGGGGCTGGTGGGGTCCCATGCGGTATAGCCGCGGGCCTCGAAGGTGGACCTCAGTCCCCCGCTCGGAAAGCTCGATGCGTCGGGTTCACCCTGGATGAGCTGCTTTCCCGAGAACCTCTCGATGACATCGCCTGCATCGGTGAACTCGATGAAGGAATCATGCTTCTCGGCGGTGGTCCCGGTCATGGGCTGGAACCAGTGGCAGTAGTGGGTGGCCCCCTTGTCGATGGCCCATTCCTTGATGGCGTGGGCAACGGAGTTTGCGGTATCGAGGTCCAGCTTGCTCCCTTCGTTGATGATCTCGATGACTTTACGATAGACACCTTTGGGCAGCTTTTCCATCATCACCTTGGTGCTGAAGATGTCTTCACCGTAATACTTGGAGACCTGTACCTCCTTCTCCTTTTCAATGAAATAGCTTCGTTCGTAAGCAGCGAATGTGTTACTGGCCTTCATGCGTTCCTCCATAGTTATTGATAGTGCCGTGCAATGATCCATTCCCGTAGTTCGTCCTCCCCTCAGCAAGGAAGGTGCCAAGTCGATTATGAAATAGTGTATTGATATTATAGGACATTACGCATTTCTTGCCTGATGCGCATCAACAATAATGTTACAGTTCCGATTGCTTTTCACATTATTGTTCCTTGAAGACACGTGCTGCAGACCCCGGATATGGAGAAACATGCAGGCATCTCCTGTGGCCTGTTGTCCATGCCCTGCTCCTGCCGGCATAGGCATGTACATTGCATTATGTGGTGAGGTTGATGAGAGGTCGTCTAACTGGCAGGACACGAGACTCTGGATCTCGTTATGGTGGTTCGAATCCATCCCTCTCAGCCACCTTTCGGATACGTCCTCTCTATGCATCATCTTCACGGAAGAGAGCTCTGCCAGGATTTCTTCTCTCCCTGCGAGAATAAAATGATGACCCCTCCGTCCCGCGTCGTAAGAGACGGAGGGGTTTGCCCGGCGAAGCAGCGACTGTTCCTAGAAGAGGAATATCGGGTACGTGTCCGGGTTCTTTCCGAAACACGTGATATCGTCGATCTTCTCGATCTTCGACCCTTTCAGCAGGGCGTACAGTGTCCGCTCCACGCCTATGCCTGCGCCCATGGTCTCGGGGAAGTAGGGCCTCCCCTTCTTGTCCTTCATGTGTACCGCGGTCAGGAACGGACCGTAACCGTCGAGGTTGGCGATGTTCTCCAGCATGCCGTTCTCGAACACCGGGGCCTCGGGGATGATCTTGTTGTCGATGAGCCGGCAGATGATGGGCTCATAGAGCCATTCCCTGATGGCGCCGGAGAGCACCTCCAGGGCCGGGGTGAACTTACCCGATTTTCTCAGGATGGACTTGGCGCAGATATCGTAGTTGTAGATCATGTCCGAGGAGAAGGACGAGATGGGCAGCCTGCTCCCGTCAGCCTGGATATAGGGGTAGATGAGGTCGTAGTTCTCCCTCATGAGGCCCGTGACCCAGAAGAACTGTCCTTTCACGTCCTCCCCCACCTTTGCGTCGAGGTCGACCTTGCCGTACTTCTTCAGGGCCTCGTCGTGACGGACCCGGGGGAACGGCTGCTTGGGAACCTCGATGGCCACGCCCAGGTCCTTGAGGCTGTCCTCGTTCTTCTCAGCGATGGCCGTGACGGCAGCGATGATCATCCGCTCGAAGAAGTCCACGGCCCTCTCGAAATCCTCCTTGAGCATCTTCTTCACCCTGTCCGGATCGTTCTTGTACTGGTCGAAATCGACTCCCCTGTTCCTCCTGAGCTCGACATCGATCTGGGAGAAGTCGATGAGGTATTTACCCCTCTGCTTCCTCTGGGGGCTCTCGATCTCCAGCCTGATGTTCGGCGAGTCGATGAATATGCCCTTGAGCTTCGGATTGAAGCACGCGAGGAACTTCATGTAGATCATGGAGTGCGTCGCCACGTACGGCATGCCCTTGTAGTGAATCGTGGGCACATGCTCCACATCGTGGGCCAGCGGATCCGTCACCGGGCTCATCTCAACGCGTTCCAGATTCAGGAGGCCTTCATTCACGAGATAATTATTTATGGCGGTCACGAACGTGGTGCGCACGTTCATAGCGTTGTAGATGGTGTCGTTGACCCACTTGTTCACGTAGTTGTCGCGAACGAACTCTTCGAATGTTGAACCGGATTGGCCGATGGTCGCTTGGAAATGGAACAGATCTTCACCGATGAAACCCATCTTTTTCCTCCTGGAGTTTATTTGGCCCCTTTCAAGGCCTTCTCGTGAATGGCTCTATTATAAGCAACCTACATGCCATGTGGAAACAGGATATTTTGACGGACCGGCAGATCCTGACGCTGCTGCGTCGTCTACTATACAAGGTATCGAAAGTCACGGGAGGCGATTGATACATATTCGTGCCGTTCAGGCACGGTTCAGATGCAGTACTTGTCGAACTGCTCCGGCAGAGGGGTGCTGTAGTCCCCACTGAAGCACGCAGTACAGTAATCGCCCGGGTTCTCAACGGTGCTGAGCATGCCCGGTATGGTGAGGTAGCCCAGGGAATCGGCATTCAGGTACGCCCTGATCTGTTCGATGGACTTCTCGCTGGCGATAAGCTCGGAGTGCTTGGATATATCGATGCCGTAATAGCACGGATGCATGATGGGCGGCGAGCTGATCCTCACGTGCACCTCACGGGCCCCCTTGTCCCGGAGCAGCCGCACGATCTGACGCATGGTGGTGCCCCGAACGATGGAATCGTCCACAAGGACCACACGTTTTCCGTCGAGCACGCCGCTCACCGGGTTGAGCTTCACCTTGACGTCGAGTTTGCGCTTGTCCTGGTGGGGGGCAATGAAGGTGCGGCCCACATAGTGGTTCCTGATGAGTCCTATTTCATAACGCAGTCCCGATACCCGTGCAAATCCCAGGGCAGCAGTGTTGCCCGAGTCGGGAACCGAGATCACGATGTCCGCATCCGCCGGTGAGTCCTCGGCGAGTCTCTTTCCGAGCTTGCGCCGTATCTTGTCCACCTTTTCCCCGAAGATGAGGCTGTCCGGCCGGGAGAAATATATGTGCTCGAAGATGCAGAAGCTCTTCCTCGGCGATTCCGGGAGCCAAAGGGATCTCATGCCATCCTTGTCGATGACGACGACTTCTCCGGGCTTCACCGGGCGGATGTACTCGGCGCCCATGATGTCGAAGGCGCAGGTCTCGGAGGCGACCATGAACGCATCGCCGTGCCTGCCGATGCTCAGGGGCCTGAATCCGAGAGGATCACGGGCCGCGATGAGCGTGTCCTGCGTGAGAAACACGAAACAGTATGCCCCCACGAGCTTTTTCAGGGCGTCCATGACGGACGAGACGACGTCGCCCTCCCGCGACCTGGCGATGAGGTGCAGCACGATCTCGCTGTCGGACGTGGTCTGGAAGATGGAGCCCGAGTCCTGCATGTCCTTCCTGAGCTGGGAGGCATTGGTGATGGTTCCGTTGTGTGCGACCGCGATCTTTCCGGTCCTGCACTCGATCAGGATGGGCTGGGCGTTGATGAGCGTGGTGGTCCCCCGGGTGGAGTAACGGTTGTGGCCGATCGCCGCGTGACCTGTGAGCTTGGGCATGACCGCGGGATCGGCGAAGACCGACCATACGAGCCCCAGCCCCTTGTGATGTTCCAGACAGGACCCGTCGGCGGACGCTATCCCGGCACTCTCCTGACCGCGGTGCTGGAGGGCATAGAGCCCGAGGTACACCTGCTCTGCTGCCCGTTCATCTCCGTATATGCCTACGATGCCGCATTCTTCGTGCCAGTGATCGTCCGGTTGATCCTGCATGCTCATTGCTCACCAGCCTTAGGATAGTCTGTGACTGACGGGTTCCTGCAATCACGGGGCCATGCTTAACTCATTCGGCAGGTACGGTCAAGAGGGCACTATTGCTTTGTACGCTCACCGCTTAGAAAGCCGGAATCGGAACATATTCGTGCAGTGCTCCCTAATTGATTCAATATTGTCGAAAAGACTCCTCTACTTGTAGCTGTCCTTGTGAATATCCTTCACCGCCCTTCCCGACGGGTCAGGCATCCGTGCGAACGCCTCGTCCCACTTGATGGCCGTGGGCGTGGAGCAGGCCACCGACGGGCCTTCGGGGACGCAACGGGCCGCGCTGTCCAGGGGGAAGAACTCCTGGAAGATCGACCGGTAGTAGTATGCCTCCTTGGTGACCGGTGTGTTGATGGGAAACCGGTACCGTGCGTTTTCCATCTGGAGGTCACTCACCTCGTGGGACGCCATATCGCGCAGGGTGTCGATCCAGCTGTATCCCACGCCGTCGGAGAACTGCTCCTTCTGGCGCCATGCGACCTCGGACGGAAGGTAATCCTCGAAGGCCTGTCGCAGGATGTGCTTCTCCATCCTGCCTCCCGTGCACATCTTGTCCGACGGGTTGAGGCGCATGGCCGTGTCCATGAATTCCTTGTCCAGAAACGGTACCCGGCCCTCCACTCCCCAGGCGGCAAGCGACTTGTTGGCGCGCAGGCAGTCGTATTTGCTGAGCATGGAGAGCTTCCGCACGGTCTCATCGTGGAACTCCCGGGCGTCCGGCGCTTTGTGGAAATAGAGGTAACCGCCGAAGATCTCGTCGGCGCCTTCGCCGGACAGGACCATCTTGACGCCCATGGACTTGATCTTGCGTGCCATGAGGTACATGGGCGTGGAGGCCCTGATGGTGGTCACGTCATAGGTCTCGATATGGTAGATCACGTCGCGCACTGCATCGAGACCTTCCTGGACGGTAAAGGTGAAGTTGTGGTGGATGGAGCCGATGTAGTCCGCCACCTTCTGGGCGGCCGTGAGGTCCGGAGACCCCTCCAGCCCGATGGCAAAGGAGTGCAGCTGGGGCCACCAGGCATCCTTCAACCCGCCCGTCTCCACCCGTTTGGCCGAATACTTCTTGGCCACGGCGGAGATGATGGAGCTGTCGAGCCCTCCGGACAGGAGTACGCCGTAGGGCACGTCACTCATGAGCTGGCGTTCCACGGCCTCTTCCAGGGCCCGCCTGAGATCCCTTATGCTGCTGCTGGCGCCCTCCACGGCGCCGTATTCCATCCAGTCCCGCTCGTAGTACCGCCTGGGGGCTCCTTCGGTGCTGAGGAGGAGATGACCTGGGGGAAACTCCTCTACCTGGTTGCACACCCCCATGAGGGCCTTCATCTCGGAGGCCACGTAGAAGTTGCCGTGTTCGTCGCGGCCCGTGTACAGGGGACAGATGCCTATATGGTCGCGTCCTATGAGGTAGACGTCCTTCTCGCTGTCGTAGAGCGCAAAGGCGAAGATGCCGTTGAGGTCTTCCAGAAAATCCGCGCCCCTCTGCCGGTACAGGGCAAGGATGATCTCGCAGTCGGATTCGGTCAGGAACTGGTGGGGCTCTTTCAGGGTTTTCTTGAGGTCCTTGTGGTTGTAGATCTCCCCGTTGACCGCCAGGGCCACCTTTCCGTCCGCGGTGTAGAGCGGCTGGGCGCCCTTGTTCACGTCCACAATGGAGAGCCGTTCATGGGCCAGGACGGCCCGGTCGTTCACGTAGATGCCGCTCCAGTCCGGCCCGCGGTGGCGCATGGTGCGGGTCATTTCCAGGGCCCGGCTGCGGAGTTCCTTCAGATCAGTCCTGATGTCGAAGATACCGAGTATGGAGCACATGTCTTGTTCCTCTTGGTGTTAGATTTTCAGGAAGAGTATATGCAAATCAGCGGCCAGGCAAGGGGGGGATATTTGTTTCACTGCATGGGTGAAAAAATAAACCTGCCGTTTCGTGCATCCCGCAGACTGCTTCAGAAATCTTCACATGCGGGATGCACGAAACGGCAGGCCGGAATTCTCAAGTATACTATCTGGCAGAAATCCTCGGGTTCTTCACCCCATATCTCTAAGTATGATCTCTACGATGCCATCCAGCTTATCCTTGAGACCATCGGAGAGCTCCTCGTCAAAGCACACCGCATCACCGATCTCGATGCCGTAGACCGCCCCGATCTCGGGCATGTCGATGCCGCAGCTCCTGCCCAGGTCGATGATCTCGAAGAAGTGCAGGCCGTGTGAGGTGAACAGGTGCATGGTCCCGGGCCCGCCCTCAGGGGATATCCTCCTGACCTCACCGGGTTCGCCCTCCCTGGTGCACATGGCATCGATGACGAAGACGCGATCATAGCCCGTCATGATATCCATGAGATCGAGGCCGATCATGGTGCTCGTGGCCACGACGGAGTCTGCCGCCTTACCTTCCAGAGCCCGTGCCACCACGAGCCCGATGCCGTCGTCTCCGAGGATGGGGTTGCCCATGCCCAGCACGAGCGTCTTCACGGCTAAGCTACCTCGTTAGCCTTCTCACCAGCACCCCCTCATGGTCGCGGATATTCACGGTCATGGGCATGGTGCCGGGCATGGAATGGGTGGCGCAGGACAGGCATGGGTCATAAGCGCGGAACGCCATCTCCACCATGTTGAGGAACCCCTCCTTCACGTCGGGCCCCTTGACGAAGGCCTTTGCCGCCTTCTTTACGGACAGGCAGATGGGTGCTGCGTTGTTCTGGGTCGCCACGATGAGGTTCGCTTTTGTCATGATCCCGTCGTTGTCGGTCTCATAGTGGTGGAACAGGGTGCCCCTAGGGGCCTCCACGCACCCGACCCCCTTGTTCCTGAGCTTGAGGTTCATGTTTCGGATGTCCTTGCTGGTCAGCAGCGGGTTGTTCGCGATCTCCACATTCTGCTCCGCTGCCTGAAGGGCGCAGATGAGGCGGGCCCAGTGGGTGGCCAGGGTCTGATGGGCGGGCTTCCCCCCGAGGGTCTCGAACATGATCTGCGACTCCTTGTGGGCCAGGGGGGTCAACATGGAGTCCCCCACGTTGAGTCTTGCCAGCGGCGCCACGCGGTACAGCGATGTGCCCTCGCCGTCCTTGAGGCCGTGCCACCCCAGGGGTTTGAGGTGGTTGAGCCTGATGTACGTCCAGGGCTCCACCCACTCTCCGATGACCTTGTCATAGTCCCGCGGATGGAACTTCGTGTACTCCTTGCCGTGCTGGTCGACGACGCGCACCGTGCCGTCATAGAAGGTGGTCCGGTTCAGTTCGTCCACCAGGGCCATATAGTAGGTCTTGAGGCTGTAGGCGTCGTTCAGGATAAGATCCACATATGTCTTGTTGGCCAGGACCACATCCTTGAAGAGCTGTATGGCGAACCGGGCGAACTCCAGGGAGAAGTCGGCGGTTTCCTTCACCCAAGTGCGGTCCTCCTCGGTGAACCCCCTCGGGACACCGCCGGGAAGTCCTCCCTCGGGGTGCGGCGCCTTGCTGAAGATATGGCGGATGATGTCGCGGTTTCTCCTGCGGACCTCGATGACCTTCTGCCCGATCTCCTTGCCCACCTTGCCGATGACCCCCAGGATGTTGCGCTCCCTGGGGTCCGCATCGGGTCCCACCACGAAGTCCGGCGCGGCGAGGAAAAAGAAATGGATGTAGTGGTCCTCGATGTAGAAGGCATTGAACTCGAGCTCGCGGATGAGCCGGGCGGCCGGGGTCGGCTCCACGGAGTAGAGGTCGTCCAGGGCCTTCGTGGCGGCCATGTGGTGAGCGGATGGGCATACGCCGCAGATGTTCGGCACGATCCTGGGCATCTCCTCGGCCGGCCTTCCGATGCAGAACCTCTCGAAACCCCTCAATTCCACCACCTGCCAGTATGCATCCTGCACATTCCCCTTCTCGTCGAGGAAGATCTCGATCTTGCCGTGTCCTTCAAGCCTGGTTATGGGGTCGATGGATATCTTCTGGGTCATGGCATTCACCTCTCACCGTCAGGGATTCTCTTTTTCAATGATACGGACGGGAGGCTGAAGCGATAGCATAATCCCGCCAGGTCGGTGATGCCGTCCACGGCATCGGCCGCGTCTTTCTCGGTCTCGGCTCCAAGCAGGGCCGCCAGCCCTGATATGAACTTGGTCCCGGCATCGCTGATCCCCTCCACCGGACCGAAGCACCCCCTGCAGGGCGTGTTGATGCGCAGGCAGGTCTCTCCGCATCCCGACCGTGTGGCAGGCCCCATGCACAGGATGCCCTGGGCAAGGAAGCATTTGTCAGGGTCGGCCTCCACGGCGTGGATCCGCACGACTTTATCGATCTCCATCTTGAGGGGTTTGGACTGGTTCCTCGGGCAGGTATCGCACAGCGGCTTGCGGGGTGCCAGGGTGGCGCCCCGGGGTGGAAGCTTGCCCTCGACCACGGCGAACACCGCATGGGCTACGAGGTCAGGGGGCGGCGGGCAACCGGGAAGGTAGTAGTCAACGTCGATGATGCGGTTCAAAGGATATACCTGCTCGTAGAACTCGGGCAGGGTCAGGCGGTACCCGTCAATCTTGGTCTCGGCCTGGGGGACGTTGCCCTTGGGGTTGACCACGGTGGGTGCGTCCCGGTAGACCCAGTTGAAGATATCCTGTTTCGACCTGAAGTTCGCGAGTCCGGGGGTCCCTCCGAAGCATGCGCATGACCCGAAGGCCAGCACGATGCCGGACTTCTTCCTGAGCAGCTTTGCCATCTCCTCCTGCTCCGAGTTCCTCACCGAGCCGTGTATGATGGACAACGCGATTGCCCTGTCCTTCATCTCCCTGATGCTCTTGTACTTGAAGTCCATGGCCACGGGCCAGAGAACGATGTCCACGGCGTCGGCCACCTGCAGGATGGCTTCGTTCAGGTCGACGATTGTCTCGTCGCACCCGCCGCAGGCGGTGAGCCAGTAAATGGCGACCTTGGGTTTTTCAGCCATAGCAGCTCCTTGTCATTTCATTTATTGCACGGGGCTATACCGACGGAGCGAGCGGCCCGAGTCTCGATATGCTCTCACGCATCTGCTCGATGACGGTGGGAATGGTAGTGCCGTCAGGGTCCACGTCCAGCTTTATGACGACACGCTCCGGTTCGATGCCGAACTCCTTCAGGGTCTTGCGCAGGAGGAGGACACGCTTACGGGACTGGTAGTTACCGTTCTGGAAGTGGCACTCCCCGTCCGGACAGCCCAGTATCAGCACGCCGTCGGCGCCTTTCCTGAAGGCGTCCATAATATAGGCGGCATCCACCTTGCCGCTGCACATGACCGGCACGACATGCTGCAGTTCCTCGTACTTTCTCCCCCCGTTGAGATATCCCCACCCGAACCTGCAGGTGAAGCACACGAGCTTCGGGGTATATGCCGGGGCTTCCTTCTGGTTCTTCATCTTCTCGCCTCCTGCAATGAGGAAAATACCTCAACGATACGGTCCTGCATGTCGATCCCGGTGAGCTCGCGGGCCTGGGCCGGGCAGGCAGACACGCACATGCCGCACGCCTTGCACCGGTAGGTGTCGGTGGCCGAGATGACGGAACCGTTCTCCTGTCTCAGATAGGCCGCACCGTAGTGGCAGGAGGATACGCATATCCCGCATCCGCTGCAGAGGTGCTTGTTGACGATGACCGCGGGGATGTCTTTCTGCAGCCCGATGGAGACGCAGGCCTTGCAGGATACGCAGGGTCCGCAGCACAGACAGCGCCTGGCCTCCTCGATGGCCTCGGCAAGGGTAAAGCCCCGTTCGAAGAGCTGGAAATGCATGCGTTTCTCCGGGGGGATCCACACGATCTCAGGTTCTTCCTTGTAATCCGCGTCCTTGAGTTGCGGTATTTCAAAGGCCTCGAACTCCTTCTTCCTCCCCGACGATATGTCCATGCCCTTGAGGTGGCGTTCGATGGATTCTGCAGCCTCGATGCCGTCCTTCATGGCATCCACCATATAACCCACGCGCCTGACGTCCCCTCCCACGAATACCCAGTCCTTACGGGTGCTCTGGAGGGTGAGCGGGTCAACGGCGAGCCTGCCGGACTCATCCAGCAGACCCTCGTGCTGGAGGAGTGTCCGGTCAGGCCCTTGTCCCACCGTGATGATGAGGATTTCGCCGTCGATGGTCATGACGTCGCTCAGGTCGAAGGAAGGGTTGAACCGGCCTTCCTTGTCGAAGACACAGGTGCACAGCGGCGTCCTGATGCCGGTGAACTTCCCGCCCTTGCCGATGATGCTGCTCACGCCGCGGGAGCAGACCATGTTGATGCCCTCCTCCCAGGCGCCCTTGATCTCCTCCTGGTCGGCGGGCAGACCGTCCTTGCTGGTCTTGTCCTCGCTCTCCAATGACACCACCGTGACGTCACCGCCGAGCCTGCGGGCGGAGCGAGCCACGTCGAAGGCCACATTGCCGCCGCCGATGACGACGATCTTCCTGCCTTCGAAGTAGTCGCCGGGCAGGATGCCGCGGCTCACCTCGTAGAGGAACGACTGGCCGTACATGACGCCTGCAAGGTCCTGGTTCTCCACCGGGTCCTTTCCGAAGGTGAGGATCCTGGGCTGCGGGGTTCCCTTGGCGATGAACACGGCCTGGTACCCCTGTTTGCGGAGCTTCTCCAGGGAGAGCTTGCCATCCCCGATGCTCACCCCGAGTTTCACGTCCACACCGGCGATGCGGAGCATGTTCTGGATGACCCGCTGGAGGACGTCCTTGGGCAGGCGGTAGTGCGGGATGAGCCACAGGGCTCCGCCGAGACGGTTGAGGGCCTCGAAGATGGTGACCCGGTAACCCCGTCGTCCCAGCTCGAAGGCGCACATGAGCCCGGCGGGACCGCCCCCGATGACCGCCACGTTCTCCTTTCCCTTGACGACGTCGTACTCCTCCTTCTTGTCAAGATAGGAAAGGTAGTTGTCCGACACGAACCGCTTGAGCAGGCGCCTCCGGATGGAACCACCCTTGGTCTTGTAGTTGCAGCCGAGCTCGCACACGCCGCACACGTAGCCGCAGACCGGGAAGAACGGGTTCTTCTCATAAAGGTAGTCGCCGATCTGGATGAGGCCTTCTCTTGCCTGGACCGGATCTTCCGGCAGCATGGAGATGAGGACATTGGTCCGTTGGATGTCCTCGTTGATGGGACACCGCTCCTGGCACGGCGGCAGGAACTGCTTGATGGCCGCTTCCACTGAGGCGCTTCCCTGGCAGGTCGTTACCCACATACGCGCAGATCCTCCTCATGACTGGTTTAAAAGAAGCGGCACATGAATAGACCATGGGCTGCTGAAGGGGATAAGGCAATATGGGTGCCACTGGGTATATATCCTGAATTATATTGAAATTACAGAAAAGATCAGGGTTGCAGCGAAAGCCTTATTCGGGGAATTGTTCCCCATGGCGGGGACTTTTACCCCAGGATCTACTGTCACAGTTGCAACGTACGAACCGAATAAGATCACTTCTCCCTGAACAGCTCCGGCACCCGGCATGGCTTCACCTCGATTTCCCGCCAGACCTTGCCGATCACGTATGGTTCATTCTCCAGATACCGGTCAAACTCCTCCCTGGTCTCGAAATCCATGATCAGCACGGAACCCCTCATGGCACCTCCTTCATCGATCAAGGCCGCGCCGTACAGCGCCCTGCCCTCCTCCTTGAGCTTCGTAATGGATTCAAGGTGCTTTTCCCTGTTTGCGAGCCTGCGCTCGAGGGCCTTTTCATCAGAGCCGTCTCTGGCGATGAGCAGAAAATGCATGACACTCCCCCCTCCCAGATGTTTTCTGCAAGCATACCATTTGATTCCATAAAAATCTTCACCGGCTTGACTCAGGTCAAGTACGTCTTATCAATTATGCCCTATTCCTTGTTCATCAATATAAAAACAAGGAGGAGGAACGACATGTTCTGTTTTCAGTGTCAGGAAACGGCAAAGAACCAGGGTTGTACAGTCAGAGGCGTATGCGGCAAGACCGAAGACACCGCCAACCTCATGGACCTGCTCATCCACGTGCTCAAGGGTGTTTCACTGTACGGCGAGGCCGTCATGGCGAAGGGGTCTCTCGACAATTCCTATGGAAGGTTCATCTCGGACGCACTGTTTGTGACCCTGACCAACACCAACTTCGACCCGGCCAAGATCACCTCGTACATCAACGAGGCCCTCAAGATGCGAGACGAGCTCAAGACCAGGGCGGGAGACGCCGCCAGGGCAGTCTTCCATGATGCAGCCGTCTGGAAGGGTCCCACTACGGCATATGCCGCCAAGGCCAGGGAGGTGGGCGTGCTCTCCACTGACAACGAGGATGTGCGCTCGCTCCGCGAGCTTCTCGTCTACGGGGTCAAGGGCATAGCGGCCTATGCCCACCACGCCATGGTGCTCGGCTATGAGGACGAGGACATCTACCGGTTCATCATCGAGGCACTGGCTGCCACCACCAAGGACAAGACAGCGGACGAGCTCGTGGCCCTGGTCATGAAGGCTGGCGACATTGCAGTCAAGACCATGGCCCTGCTGGACAAGGCCAACACCACAACCTACGGCAGCCCGGAGATCACCAAGGTCAACCTCGGGGTCGGGACCAACCCGGGCATCCTCGTCTCGGGCCACGACCTCAAGGACCTCGAAGAGCTCCTCGAACAGACCAGGGGTACGGGCGTGGACGTGTACACCCACGGCGAGATGCTGCCAGCCCATTCCTACCCCTTCTTCAAGAAATATAACAACCTGGTGGGCAACTACGGGGGATCGTGGTGGCACCAGCGAGAGGAATTCGAGGCCTTCGGCGGGCCCATCCTCATGACCACGAACTGCATCATCCCGGTCAAGGACACCTATGAAAACCGCATCTTCACCACGGGCACCGCCGGTTACCCGGGGGTGAAGCACATACCGAACCGCGTCAACGGCAAGGCAAAGGATTTCTCCGGGGTTATTTCTCTCGCCAAGACCTGCCCGGCGCCCAGACAGCTGGAGACCGGCGAGCTGGTGGGCGGGTTCGGACACAACCAGGTGCTCGCCCTTGCGGACAAGGTGGTGGATGCGGTCAAATCCGGCGCAATCAAACGCTTCGTGGTCATGGCCGGCTGCGACGGAAGGCACAAGGACCGTGATTACTTCACCCGGGTCGCAGATGCCTTGCCCAAGGATGCCGTCATCCTCACCGCAGGCTGCGCCAAGTACCGCTACAACAAGCTGCCCCTGGGCGACATCGGCGGCATACCACGGGTCCTCGATGCAGGCCAGTGCAACGACTCCTATTCGCTGGCAGTCGTCGCCCTCAAGCTCAAGGAGGTCTTCGGCCTCGACGACATCAACAAGCTCCCCATCTCCTTCGACATCGCATGGTACGAGCAGAAGGCCGTGGCCGTGCTGCTCGCCCTGCTCGCCCTCGGGGTCAAGGGCATCAGGCTCGGCCCTACGCTCCCGGCCTTCCTCTCACCCAGCGTGGCCAAGGTGCTCGTGGAAAAGTTCGACATCAAGCCCATCACCACGCCCGAAGCGGACGTGGCTTCCATCATGGCAGGCAAATGACCCGGCTTAAGGGGCAGGGCGAGCAGCCCTGCCCCGCCCCTTCCCGAAACAGGCCCTTGACCTGGACCTGTTGTCTTGGTACCTGACACCTCATCACCCTTTGTCTTTGAGGGGTGCATGAAGGGGGAAATGCCATGAAACAGCTGTCCATCATCACCGCCGTCGCCATGCTTCTGCTGTGTGCAGGACAAATCAGCGCCGCCGACAACCTGTACGCCGGCATCCAGCTGGGTTCGGAGTTCCTCACCGATTCCCACGACGATGTGGACGATGCGGTGGCCTTCGGCATCTACGGCGGGTATCGTCTCGACCGCATGGTGAGCCTGGAGGCGAACCTCACCACGGCGACCCATGACATCGACGGCCCCGGGGATGCGGAGATATCCATCACGTCCCTGCTCTTCGGGCCCCGGCTCACCGGCCAGGCGGGCAGAAGCGTAAACCTCTATGCCGATGCGGGCCTCGGGATCTATTACCTCGACTACGAGTACAGCGTCTACGACGATTCCGATACGGAGATGGGCCTCTACCTGGGCGCCGGGATGGAATTCCCGCTGCAGCGGGGGATCAACATGGGACTGGACTTCAAGTACCACGTCCTCTTCGACGACGACCTGATCGACAGCGATCTCGTCACGCTGCTGGTCAGGGTGGGGTTCAACCTGTAGAGTCCCCGTCCTTCTTTCGTCTCTCCATGGACATCAAGAAGAACGGGACGTGTTCAAGGATGGCGTCGTAGTTTCCCGTCTCCTCGCACCAGACGAAGGCGTCCTCAACGGGCAGGGATCGGGTGTAGCTCCCCCCGAACCACGATTCTACGCCGGGGAGCTCGTGGAATCCCGCGTTCAGGCCTCCCTCATACACGATGAAGTATTCGCCCTTGCCGCTCATGTAGAGGGTCTCCGTGTCGTTCCGGAAGCTCCCCTGATGGTCCGCGCAGGTCCACTGGGCGAGCATGGTGGATTTCTTAGGGTCGAGCTCCTTCTCGATGAGCCGCTGCTCGACCTTTTCGTAGAGGATGTCCTTCATCATGGGAACAGGCCTCACGGGTTGAATGACGCCATGATAGCGGGCATGTGCTGCTTTTGCAAGCAGGGTTGCTGCCGTCGGACCGGCTCGATGCCTGGCACCGGATTTCATGGTTTACCCTGTCATTTCGAAGGAATGAAATGACTGAGAAATCTCTGAAGGCAGGGGGCTAAGATTTCTCGCTTCGCTCGAAATGACATGACGTGAGGTCGAAATGTCATGCCTTGCACTCGAAATGATGAGCCATCTGGTTCTGCAGCCAGTTTCTAGATGATTTCCTCCATGGGCAGGATGAAGGCCTTCAAACCAGACCGGGGATGATCGCGTTTGAGCCCCCCTACGATCTCCATGAGCCCGGGGAGCTCCGCCTCATCCAAGGCAAGGAAGAGCACGCAGTTTTCCCCCGGCCAGGTATGGGTGTGCAGCTTGGGCTCGGTATCGATCCCTTCGCCGCTGGCTTTTTCCAACTTGGTGTATCCCTTGATCCCGGTCTTCTTGATGGCGGAGATGATATCGTAGTCGGCTGCCTGGGAATAGACGATGAAGACCATCTTCATGGCACAACCTCTCCTTCGATCGGATCACTGCGCATAACCGTTATATGTTCCTTACCTTGGCCCTGATCCATTCCTTCCAGTCGTCGAAGACGTCGTATGCTGCCGGCACGACGGCAAGGGTCAGGAACAGCGAGGTCAGGAGACCGCCGATGACGATGATGCCCATGGGGGATCGTATGTCGGAACCTTCCCCGATGCCCAGGGCCACCGGAAGCATGCCGCAGATCATGGCGAAGGTGGTCATGAGTATGGGCCGCAGCCTTACCGGTCCCGCCTGGAGGATCGCCTCGCGGCGGGACATCCCCCGCTCCCTCAGGGTGTTCGTGTAGTCCACCAGCAGGATGGAGTTCTTCTTCACCAGGCCCATGAGGAGGATGAGCCCGATGAAGCTCACGATGCTGATGGTCTTGCCCGTGATGAGGAGCG